>ENA-OWPA01000112-OWPA01000112.1-bioreactor-metagenome-genome-assembly--contig:-NODE-112-length-151037-cov-9.383969_pt1 | contig 151037 bp, 132 predicted proteins | sample MGYA00238139_ERZ651803 | MGnify/ENA primary metagenome ERZ651803 (study PRJEB26909, sample SAMN07631231) | bioreactor metagenome | isolation source: Switchgrass digestor | place: USA: Dartmouth...
TTTTAAATTTAGTAAATTATTGATAAAATAGTATTGCACTTGTGAATAAATCTCCTTTCTATGTGTAGTTAATTTGGATACCTACATTTTAGCAGATTTATTTCACAAGTGCTTTTATTTTTTGCAAAAAAGGATAAATTGGGATGCATTTTATTTACACCCCAACATTTATTATAGAACCGAAAAATAACATATACGCGAATAAGAAATATTATGAATGGTTATGAATATATAGATAAACAAAAAGATATTTTGTTTGAGGAAAAAATAGATAGGATTTCAAAATTAAGAAGAGTAAATAAATATCTTGATATAATTGATAATATAAAAGATGAAGAATCAGATAACTATGATAAATTTATAGTGGAGTTCAAGGAGCAAAAACTTATTTTATATGGAGTAAAGGATGTTTCAGTGAACAAATCTGGTTATGGTGGTAATCTAAAATATTATAAAACTGATTTTATTCCTAAAAATAAAAACAATGACCAAATGAAACTTATTATTGCAGATAAGATATATGATCTATTGTGTATAAAAGAAAACTGTTTTGACTTAATTCTAGAAGAGAAGTATTATAGGATTTATAAACAAAAAAATAAGATAATGGGAATTTATACATTTTTTTTAGATGATTATATTGATGAATTTAAAAAAGTCATAAGAAACATTGAAGCTGAAGAAAAAATAATTTATAGTTTTAGTTTTACAGATTATATAAATGAGGAACTATTTAACGATATGAAAGTTAAAGTCAAACCTATACCAACAAGAATTTTGGAAATGTTAAATAATTTGAGTAAATAAAGGGGGCTTTAAAGGTGATGAGCCTAAAACGTGTGGAATATCAAGAAAGAGCTGTTGAAAATTTAATAATAAAAACAGAAAAACTATTCAAAATGGGACAACCTTCACCAATTCTAGTATTTAAAGCTCCAACTGGATCAGGTAAAACTTTAATGATTGCAAAATATATACAAAATTTATGTACAAGATATAGAGATGATATTTGTTTTGTATGGTTAAGTTTAGGTAAAGGAGATCTACATTTACAATCCAGAAAGAAATTAGAAAATGTTTTTCAAGGTTTTCCAAGAGTTTCATTATTGAGCGAAGATTTTTTTGGTTCAAGAGCGATTATAAATAGAAATGAAGTTGTTGTAGTAAATTGGGAATCAATTAATGAAAAAGATGAAAAAGGAAATTATACTAATATATTAATGCGAGATAGTGAAAAGATTAATTTTAGACAAGTTCTTGCTAATACAAGGGAAATTGGAAGAAAAATAATATTAATTATTGATGAAAGTCATTATGGTGCTACAACTGAAAGAGCATATGAAATAAGAAATGAAATTAATCCATTTCTTACTTTAGAAATGAGTGCTACACCTAAGATAGTTATTACTGCAGAAGATGTAGTCGATGGAAGAGGAGATTTCGAAAGTGTGAAAATAAAAGATGTAATTAAAGAAGGGATGATTAAAGAACAAATTATAATAAATGAAGGTCTTGATATTATAAATGAAAGTACATTTGATAGAAGACTTTTAGAAGCAGCTTATAGGAAAAGACTAGAACTTAAAAGATTATATGAAAGTGAAAATAGTGTTATTAATCCACTTGTAATAATTCAACTTCCAAATTCAAAAGAAGGTGAAATCAAAAAAAGAATTGTACTTGACTTCTTAAAAGAAAAGGGAGTATCGGATGATAATATTGCAATTTGGTTAGATGATACACATATTAATCTAGATAATATATCAGATAATAATCAAGTAGGATTTTTATTATTTAAACAAGCTATAGATACTGGATGGGACTGCCCAAGAGCACAAATATTGTTGAGATTTAGAGAAATAAAGTCTTTTGTATTTGAGAAACAAACGCTTGGGAGAATACTTCGTATGCCTGAGCAGAAACATTATAAAAATAGCAAATTAAATAGAGCATATGTTTATACGGATTATGAGGGTAATGTTTTAAAAATAATTGATAGATACTTTGATTTCCCTGAAGATAATATAAGAAATAAACCTGTTTATAAAAAAAATGAATTTAAGCCAGTAACTTTAAGAAAAGAATATATTTATAGAAAAAAGAAAAATATTGATTCAAAACTAGCAAAAGAATTGTTTTTCAAATGGGCAGATGAAAATGAGTTACAAAATGGCAAATTAGATGAAAATCATAAAATATTAATAAAAAAAGGTTTTGATTTTGATACAGCCAAACTGACTGAAAAGATATTATCGGAATTAGATATAGATACAGAGTATCTGGAAAATAAAGCACCTGAAATTAAAGGTAAAACATTAGATTTAGAAATAGATGAAGAAAGAACAGAACTTTATTTTAGAAGAATTTTACGTAAGAAATCAAAATTATTAGGTAACAAATGTGAGGTTATGTTTCAAATATTAAGAGAATGTATTTATGAATTTTTCTTTAATTATATTTTAGGTTTAACAGATCCAGATGAATTTATTGTAAGAGCACAAAAGCTATTTTTATTAAATTATGATTTTTGTGGAAATACATTTTTTAATAAATTAATTGATGATATTATTAACATTTATAAGAATATAAATGAATATGATTTATATGAAAAGATTATTTATACACAAAAATATTATGTTATACCAGATGTTATTAATATAAATACAGAAGTATATGAATTAGTCAATATCGATAAATATTATTATAGTGAATGTTATTTACAAAAAAATAGAAGTAATCCTGAAAAAGCATTTGAAGAATTATAAAAAAGAAACTAGACAAAATAGAATATTGGCTAAAAAATGGTGATAGGGGTTCAGAATATTTTTCACTTGTTTATGAAATAAAAGATGAAGAAAAAGATGAAGTTGAAAAACATGAATTTTATCCAGATTTTATAATTAAGTTTATTGATGGAAGGATAGGAATATTCGAAGTTAAAGATGATAATGACAATGAAAGAGATACAAAGGCTAAAGCAGAAAAATTATATAATTATATACAAGAAGAAAATCAAAAAGGTATGAATTTATTTGGTGGAATAGTTACTAATGTTGGAACAGATGCTGTTTATATAAAGCTCAATAATAAAGAAAAATATTCTACTAATTATTCTGATTGGATTGATTTGGAAACACTCATTTAATGGGTGTTTCTTTTAAATTTGAAGTGATAGAATTTTTGTTAATTTAATTTTTAATATATATAATGAATTGTTGTGACATTAGTATAACAGTGAAAATAAAATGATTAACTTGACAAAATAGTTAAATTACAGATTGTTTATATTTTTTATATGGAAAATAATCAAAATTAGATAAGTTTAAAGGAGATGATTCAGACGACAACAGGTATAGGCTAATTTCGGACATAAACCTATTATGGGACATAGACAAACATTATTTAATTATGTTATTAAAATTATAATTGGATTAAATGATTATTTTTAACTAAAATCTAATAAAAATTACATCTTAAAAAATGATTATATTGCAAATAAAAATTAATAAATGTAAAATCGATAGTAACATAATAATTTATAAATTAAATTTACAACTAAAGGATTTATAAATTCATATTATAGTATGAATAATAAATTTACTTAATAAAGGTAATTATAAGATAATGTTTTGTATTTAGAAACTTTTATTCTATATTCATATAATATAAAGATGCAATGATATACTCTGCCAATTTATGTACCATATTCAGCGCAAAACTTATGTTTGTTAATTACTAAAAAAAGGATAAAATCAATTAAGTATAAGATTTGTAAAAACTGAATACTTGTACTGTATAGAAAAAAACATAGTTTTTACTTTATATGAATGAATAATGCTTTTACAGCGAGGAGGAAAATAATGGAAGTACAAGCAAAAAATGAACGAACAAAAGCAATTATATATACGGTTATATCAGCGATATTGCTTAGCAGTGGAGGTATTTTATTAAAATCTGTTAATATGAATCCTATGGCTATTGCAGGAGCAAGGGGAATAATAGCAACTATAATAGTTTGGTTATACCTAAAAAAACCTAAATTCACATTTTCTAAACCTCAAATAATAGGTGGCATTTGCTATTCATTAATGGTCATTTCTTTTGTCATATCAAATAAGCTTACAACTGCTGCCAATGCAATAGTCCTTCAATATACAGCTCCAATTTGGGTTGCAATACTAGGTGCATGGTTATTAAAAGAAAAAATTCATATTTATGATTGGATTTCCATAGTTGTAGTATCTTTAGGAATGGTATTATTTTTCATAGAAGACATGGAAGGCGGGAATTTGGCAGGAAATATAGTGGCCATATTTAGCGGTATTGTATTAGCTGGAGCTACAATTGCCATGAGGCTTCAAAAAGATGGTTCTCCAGTGGAAACGACTTTGTTGGGGCACATGATAACTGCTTTGGTGGGATTGCCATTTGTTTTTAGGGCAAACTTTACATTGCAAAATATAATAGGCATAGTTCTGTTAGGTGTTTTTCAAATAGGAATATCTTACATATTATATTCATTAGCTATAAAGCATTTAAAGGCTCTTGAATCAATGTTAATAATGTTTTTAGAGCCTATATTAAATCCAATTTGGGTTGCAATCTTTTATGGTGAAAAGCCTAGCCTATATTCTCTAATAGGAGGAATAATAATTATAATAACCATAGCAGTGAGGGGTATTTTAGCCAGCAAAGATACAGAAGAAATAGAAGAAAAGTAAATTTTGAGGTGAAATTTATGGAACTCAACCTTGGAAAGATATATGAGAAAAATTTGGACAAGAGAGTTAAAAAGTCATTGGGAAAATATTATACACCAGAATTTATCATAAGATACATTGTAGAAAAAACTTTGGGCAATATTGATATTATAAATAATCCTTTTGTAAAAATAGCAGATATTTCTTGTGGTGTTGGTTATTTTCTCTTGGAAGCCTATGATTTTCTTAAATTAAAATTTATTGAGGAAATAGAAAATCTCAAAGAGAAATATGCTATGGAAATATATGAGCTTAAAAAGAATGGAGAAAAAGTAAAGGTACTAGGGAAGGATTATTGGACACAAGAAAACATCAAATATCACATTTTAAAAAACTGCCTCTACGGTGCAGATAAAGACAGCTTAGCAGTGGAGATTACTAGAAAGATGCTTATAGATAAAGATAATACAAGTTATGCAGATGATTTAAACATAATAAACTGTGATAGCCTTGTTAGATGGGAAAATGATAGTAATAGTCAAAATGAAACTTTAAAGAGGTTTTGGGATAATAAGTTTGATGTTGTAATAGGGAACCCTCCTTATATAGGGCATAAGCAGTTAGACATGGAGTATAAAAATTGGTTATTAAAGGAATATGATGATGTTTTTAAAGATAAGTCGGACATATCTTATTGTTTCATTAAGAGGATCTTGGAAATATTAAAGCCAAATGGCATAGCTGGGATTATTACTTCAAGATATTTTATGGAAAGCCCTACTGGAACTAAATTAAGAGAGTATTTGATGAAAAATGCTAATATTTTAGAAATAGTAGATTTTTACGGTGCTGAGATATTTAAAAATACTGGCATTGCAACAGCTATATATATTTTTACTAAAGAAAATCCTGTAAAAAATGAAATTGAAATTAAAAAATTGAAAGATGATAATTATAGATTTTCAAATAAGGATAACTTAAATGAATTATTAAACACAGATTTATTTGAAAAGTTTAGCATAGAAAAAGAAAAATTGTCTCCAGATAGGTGGATACTTACATCTAGTGAAAAGCTGAGAATTTACGAGAAAATAGAAAGTAAAGCGAATTTTTCATTAAAAGATATTGCTATCAGTTTTCAAGGCGTAATTACTGGCTGCGATAGGGCATTTGTGTTAACAAAAAAGGACATTGATGAATATAATATAGAAGATGGCTTATTAAAAAAATGGATAAAGAATAGTAACATTGAGAAGTTTGTAGTGAATGATACAGATCTTTTTTTAATATATTCAGATTTGATTAATGATGTTATGGACTACCCTAATAGCATTAAATTCATAGAAAGGTTTCGAGATAGATTAGAAAATAGGAGAGAGTGCAGGAAAGGATACCGAAAGTGGTATCAGCTTCAATGGGGAAGGGATTTAGATTACTTTGAAAGGCCAAAAATAGTTTTCCCTTATAAATCCAATGAGAACAGGTTTGCATTAGATTTAAATAATTCTTTATTCAGTGCTGATATTTATGCATTGATTATTAGAGAAGAGTTTAAAGATAAAATTTCTTTGGAGTATCTATTGGGGATTTTAAATTCAAATATTTATGAATTCTACTTCAAGCTTTTTTCTAAAAAAATGGGAAAAGGGGTTTATGATTACTATCCTAATTCTGTTTTAGATTTAAAAATTGTTACAGGAGATATTACAGCTGAAATAACAGAAAAAGTACGAAGAATCTTAGAATTAATTCAAAAAGGAAACAATAGTGAAAATATCATTAGGGAGAGAACCAATTCAATCAGAATAGAAATAGATGAGATTTTAAGCTCATATCTAAAGTTAACAAAAAGCGAGATAAGGATAATCAATGATTCAATAAGTAGATGAAATTTTTTTGTAACCATTTTGTAATATTTTATTGAAATAAATAATTAAATATAATAGAATATACTTAAGGTGTTTATAAAATTCAAGGGAGTGTTTAAATTGCAAAACTTGAAGCATAAGGTTGCCATGGCCATAGCAAGCATATGCATTATCGGGTTATTGGGATTTAAAGATACAGGTATTTTTGTTAAAAGTTATACCTATATAAAAGATGATGGTACAGAAATTATATTTAATGAAGAAGAAAAAGTAAACTTAATAAGGGAAACAGATAGAGGCTTTATCATACAAAAAAATGGTGCTAGTTATGAAATCCCTTTAGATGTTATGATAAGAAAAAATAGGACAACTCAAAAGTATAGGGTACTTGAAACAACAACATTGTTAGATAAATCTAATGGCAGCCCACTTAGAATATTAAATAAAGGAGAAATTGTACAAGCATTAGAATTAAGTGAGAATTTTGGATATTTTACAACTGAAGATGGGACAAAGGGCTATTTGCCATTATCTGCTTTAGAAGTAATAATTGAAGATAATATTACATATGGGGTTTCAAAGGTAGACAAGGTTATAAAAGAAAATAATACATATTACACTTTGCTAAAAAATGAATTAGTTGCTATTAAAGATTTTAAAGATGGGAATTTTATAGTTGTAGATGAAAATAACAACGAATTTAAAGTTAATAAGAATTATATAGAGCTTAAAAAAGTTAGAGAGACAGTTACTAGAGGATATGTATCAAGAAGGGCCTCTAAAGTTACAAAGGTTATTGAGGCAGCATATAATGCTTTAGGCAAACCTTATGTTTCAGGCGGTACTGGTGGAAAAGGATATGATTGTTCAGGGCTTGTTTATTCAATATATTTAAATACCCTTAATATAAAACTAAATAGGTCTTCTAGAGATCAGGCATCCAATGGTGTTGCAGTAGAAAAACAAGATCTTGCACCAGGAGATTTGGTCTTCTTTAGGACTAGTGGCAAGAATATAGCTCATGTTGGCTTATATATTGGCGATGGATATATGATACATGCATCTTCAGGAAGGAAAAAAGTAATTATATCGTCTTTGGACGAAAGTTATTATAAATCTAGGTATGTAACTGCACGGAGAATAATATTAGATTAAGCCACTGATTATTATCAGTGGTTTTTTTTGTGTCCAATTGTGATATAATTTGAATAGCCTTACATTTATTATAGAAAAATAATAGAAAAGAGGTGTTGTGAATGGCAGAGATTTTGAAGGGAAAAGTTGTTGCAGACAAGATTAAGGAAAGAATGATGGAAGAGATTAAAGAACTAAAAGAAAAGGGAAAAATTCCAACATTGGCTATTGTTAGATTGGGGGATAATCCAGATGATATTTCTTATGAAAACAGCATTATAAAAAACTGTGAAAAGGTAGGTATTGAAACAAAGGTATTTGAAAGAGATACTAATATTTCTACAGAAGAATTGATTTCGTTAATTGAAGATTTAAATAGCGATAATACAATATCTGGCATTTTAGTTTTTAGGCCACTTCCAAAACATATAGATGAGGCAAAAGTTAGAGAAGCTGTTAACCCAAGCAAAGATGTTGACTGCATGCATCCTCTAAACTTAGCTAAAGTTTTTGAAGGTGATTTTTCTGGTTTTGCACCTTGTACTCCAAAGGCTGCTATGGAAATATTATTATCTAATAACATTGATTTGGAAGGAAAAAATGTGGTTATAGTTAACAGGTCAATGGTTTTAGGCAAACCATTAGCAATGATGATGCTCAAACATAATGCAACTGTTACAATTTGCCATTCCAAAACTAAGAATTTGCAAGAAATAACCAGAAATGCTGATATAGTAGTTACTGCACTAGGTAAAGCAAAATTCTTTAATAGGGATTATTTCAATGAAAATTCTATATGCATTGATATTGGAGTTAGCTTAGATGACGAAGGAAATTTAAGCGGAGATATTAACTTCGATGAGGTTTCTCAATTGGTATCCAAAATTACACCTGTTCCAGGAGGAGTAGGTTCTGTAACAACTTCTATTCTATTATCCCATGTTGTAGAAGCATGTAAGAGAATATAGAAAATATCTGATATACCTCTAAAGTAGAGAAATTATCTACTTAGAGGTATTTTTTTGTGCTATGTATAAGACATTTTACATATAAAAGTCGAAAAAACGCAGTTGAGAACTTTTTTCTACGCTATATATCAACAAAACTAGTCAATATTTTTTGAAGGAAATTTCTAACTTTTGTAGAATATATATTTTATGACTAACACTAAGGAGGGGATATTTTGCATATATCGGTTGAAAAACACAAGGAAAACCTTTTGGTTCAATTTAAAGGCGAACTTGACCATCATAGCAGTGAAATAGTAAGGCAAAAAATAGATCAACAATATCTTGACCAAAATATAAGAAATATTATATTAGATTTAAGGGGCTTAACCTTTATGGATAGTTCAGGAATCGGGCTTATAATGGGCAGATATAAAAACTGTATTGAAAAGAAGGGAAAAATGTTCATAGTAAATGACAATCCTCAAGTGGAAAAGATTCTTAAGATGTCTGGATTACTCAAGATTATAAATGTATATCCAACAATTGAGTCTGCAATTGAAAATATATAAGGGAGATGAAGACCATGGAAAAGAATTATATGAGATTGGAGTTCTTGAGTAAATCTACTAATGAGTCCTTTGCAAGGGTAGTTGTAGCAGCTTTTGCTTCCCAACTGGATCCTACATTAGAAGAACTTTCTGATATAAAGACAGCAGTTTCAGAGGCAGTTACTAATGCAATAATACATGGATATGAATATCAAGAAGGTATTATTGTTGTAGAAGCAAGAATAATAGATGATGAAATAGAAATAGTTGTAGAAGATAAAGGTGTGGGAATAGAAGATGTTCAAAAGGCGATGGAACCTTTTTATACATCTAAACCAGATTTAGAAAGATCTGGAATGGGATTTACAGTTATGGAAACATTTATGGACAGTTTAGAGGTAGAAAGCAAGAAGGGCGAAGGCACTAGAGTAAAGATGAGGAAAAAATTTAAGAGCCTCTCGTCTAAGGAGTAGATGCTATGGGTTCCAGCACAGAGAAGAAATCGCTATTATCCCATGAGGAAACCATAGAACTTATTAAAAGAGCTCAAAACGGGGACATGGAAGCAAAGGACATCTTAGTAACATATAATTTGGGGCTTATAAGGTCTGTACTTAAAGGTTTTGCCAACAGAGGTTATGATGTAGAGGATTTATTTCAAATTGGATGCATAGGATTATTGAAAGCCATAGAAAAATTTGATTTATCCTATGATGTGAAGTTTTCAACCTATGCTGTTCCAATGATTGTTGGAGAAATCAAGAGATTTTTGAGGGATGATGGTTTAGTCAAAGTAAGTAGGTCACTGAAGCATACTGCAGCAAAAGCCAAAGGGGCAGAGGAAAGGCTATTTCATGAACTTGGAAGAGAACCTACAATTCAGGAAATATCAGCAGATATAGGCGTAGATAAGGAAGAAGTAGTAATGGCCCTTGAAGCTTCGTATCAGCCAGAGTATTTATACGATGTTATTCATCAAAAAGATAGCAATCCATTATATTTGATAGATAAAATAAGCCATGAAACTCAGGATGAAAGCGAAGTTGTAGATAATCTTGTTTTGAAGGAAATGCTGTCAAAGTTAAAACCTAGAGATAGGCAGGTAATTATTTTAAGGTATTTTAAGGACAAGACTCAGACAGAAGTAGCAAAGCTATTAGGAATTTCACAAGTTCAGGTGTCAAGGATTGAAAAGAGAATTATAGAAGAGATGAGAAAGATCTTAACAAAGGCATGAAATATGCCTTTTTTCATAACTAAAATTAGATTTTTCTGTGAAGCAATGATAATAAAAAGCTGAGATTCTGATATTTAATTTTCAATTTTATCTATGAAAATATAAAACTAATCTTTTTTAAATGCTAGGGATTTAATCCTAGCATTTTTTATTGGATACAATTTCTGAAAGATTAATTTATCAAGCATAAATTAATTGGAGAAAATTAAAGGTTTTTATTAATATTGGAATTACATATTTTCAGTGTATTTAAAGGTAAATATATTTTTTTATTACAGAAAATGCATTAATTGAAATAAATTGTAGATAATATTTTTACGAGGTGATTATATGCGATTTGGATTTACCTATAAAAAAATAATTCTGTTACTTACAATAATACTGATAATTGTAACAGGTTTATTGTGGTATAAGGAGCAAAGCATCAATAAAACTGCTCCTACAAGGGCTAAACTTGTGAATATTATTAATAAGCGGTGTGATAGATATGGATAAAGAAAAAGTATATCTAAAAATAAATAAAAAGGCCACTGTTGAACCTGATAAGATAGTATATTTAAAAGATATAGGGGAAGTATATAGTACAAATGATAAATTAAAGAAAGACATTGAAAACATAAAGATAATAGATAGACATAATAAGGAAGATTGGGGATATATAAGTGCCATACAAATAGGTCAAAAGGTATTAGAAAAGCATTCTAATGTAGATTTGGAGCTAATTGGAGAAACTGAAGTACTTTTAGAATTCAAAAATAAAGAAGAAAAAAAGCCATTTTGGGAATTTATTAAGGTAGCCTTTGTATGCCTAGTATTGTTTTTCGGAGGAGCATTGGCTATCATTAATTTTCATGAAGATGTAAATACCAGAAAAACAATGAAAGATCTGTATTACTTCTTTACAGGAGTAGAACAGGAAAATCCACTATTATTAGTAATTCCTTATTCCATAGGCATAGGGTTTGGTGTTATGATCTTTTTTTCTAAGATATTTAGCCCTAGCCTAAGGAGAAAAAAGGAGCCAGGACCTATGGAAATAGAACTGTATCAATATGAATTGGATATGGAAGATACAATATTAAATGATACAAAAAATAATAAGGGGTCTTAGCTTTTATGATTAAATATTTGGTTTTGGTCTTGATTGGGCTTGGTGGCGGAGTAACAGTAGGAAATGCAGTAGCTGCTTTTTTTACAATACTATTAATAATGCCTAGGCTTATTCAAATTACAGATACACGGGATAAGATTAAAATTTACAAATATATGTTGATAATCTCTTCTGTTTTTTCGATTATTATTTACTTTTTTGATTTAAAATTATACCTTTCAAAACTAATTACTGTTCCAATAGGATTTATTCTAGGAATATTTGTAGGTTTACTATCTTCAGCTCTAGCAGAAGTTCTAAATGTAATACCAGTGCTGTCAAGAAAATTAAAAATAAAAAACAGCTTAAAATATGTTGTTTGGGCATTGTTAGGAGGTAAAGTTGCAGGGTCTTTGTTCTATTGGCTATTACTTAAATAAGTAGCTAAGGAGTGGTTGTATGAAAAACATGACTAATAAAGAATATCAGAAATATGCAGAAAAAAAAGTACCAAAGCCAACATATCTTAAAAATATTATTATGGCTTTTATAGTAGGTGGTACTATCTGTACAATTGGGCAGATTATTAGAAACATACTTTTTAGAAGTGGACTTGATGAAAAGGCAGTATCGACAGGGACTGCCATAATTTTAGTATTTTTAGGAGCACTGCTTACTGGCTTAGGAGTATATGATAAAATTGGGAAAATTGGTGGTGCAGGGGCAGCAATACCAATAACAGGTTTTTCAAATGCTATAGTATCTCCTGCAATGGAATATAGAACGGAAGGGTTAATATTTGGCGTTGCATCAAAGATGTTTGTTATAGCAGGTCCAGTGCTAGTATACGGAATTACAACTTCTGTTGTAATGGGAATACTATACCTATTGATTAAGGGGAGGTAAATATGGCAATTAAAAAAATAGGTGCTCAAACTGTAAAATTTCAAAACCCACCTTCCATAATAAGTACCTATACCATAGTGGGACCTAAAGAAGGAGAAGGCCCCTTAAAGGATTATTTTGATTATATTTTAGAAGATGATACTTGGGGACAGAAATCATTTGAAAAAGCGGAAGCAAAAATTCAGGAAGAAACCATAAAAGCTGCCATAACTAACGGAAATCTTACCAATCAAGATATAGACTATCTAATATCTGGCGATTTATTAAATCAAATTGTTTCTTCGACCTATACTGCTAGACAATTGAGTATTCCATATTTTGGTCTATATGGTGCATGCTCAACTATGACAGAAAGCCTGTCTCTAGGTGCAATGCTTATAGATGGAGGATTTGCAGATAAGGTAGTATGCGCCACATCAAGCCATTTTAGTTCTGCAGAAAGGCAGTTTAGGTTTCCTCTGGAATATGGCAACCAAAGGAATTTTTCAGCACAATGGACAGTAACTGGTGCAGGGGCTACTATATTGTCTTCTACTGGCAACGGGCCATATATAACTTATGTTACAACTGGGAAAATAGTAGATAAGGGCATAAAAGATGCTAGCAACATGGGTGCAGCTATGGCTCCAGCAGCTGTAGATACACTAATTACGCATTTTAAGGATACTGGTTTTTCGCCTTCTGACTACGATTTGATTATCACAGGAGATTTGGGAAAGGTCGGTAAGGCCATAGTTTTAGACCTTATGAAAAAGGAAGGATACGACCTATCAAATAACTATACAGACTGTGGAGTTGAAATATACGATACAGAAAAACAAGATACCCATGCTGGAGGTTCTGGCTGTGCATGTTCAGCAGTTGTTTTTAATGGATATATCTACAAGGAAATGAAGAAAGGAAATTTAAAAAGAGTGTTGTTAATAGCAACTGGTGCACTTCATTCGACAACAATTAATCAACAAGGCGAATCTATTCCGGGCATTGCTCATGCTGTAACTATAGATATAAATAAAGATTAGGAGTGGTTTAATGGATTATATAAAGGCATTTGTTGTAGGAGGTTTGATTTGTGTAATTGGTCAAATAATTCTAGATAGCACCAAACTAACACCTGCACACATTTTAGTATCTTTTTTAACAGCAGGAGTTATATTAGGTGGAATAGGTGTATATGAACCTTTAGTGAAATTTGCTGGTGCAGGCGCCACTGTTCCAATTGTAGGTTTTGGGTATGCCCTTGCAAAAGGGGCTATAGAGGGAGCTAAAACAAATGGTGTTTTAGGTGCTTTTACTGGTGGTATAACTGCAACAGCTGGAGGAATTGCAGCAGCTGTTATTTTTGGATATATAATGTCATTAGTATTTAAACCAAAAACAAAGAGCTAAGGTTATTATCCTTAGCTCTTGTATTAATTATTGTTTCTATTATTTGAATTTCCATTTCCATTGCTATTTCTGTTTCTATTGTCTCTGTTGGAATTTGATTCTTCGCTGTTGCTGTTTTCATCATTATTATTGTAATTGTTGTTATAACTATCATTATCATTGTAATCGTCATCATCTGGATACCATGGGAACCACCAATCGTATTCATCATTTTCTTCTATAGGCTGTACAGTTGATTCATTATGCACATCGCAAATTTCAGTTGGAGCACTATATTGATAATCTGTAGGTACTATTCCATTGTTTTCAGCTGGGTTGTATGGTATTGGTCGTTGTATAAATACTTTAGTTTCTAATAAGTCTTCTGGGCAATATTCATTTGCAATTTTACCTGTTGAATTATCTATAGTCAACTGTACATGAACATCGCAGTAATCTTTAGGCTCAGTTCCTTTTACAAATATTTCGCTCTTTACCATGCTTCCCCTTGGGTCTAAAGTACAAAGTTCAGTTGGCAATTTGCCAGATTGGGTACATACATTTACTTTTACTAAGCCACTAGGCTCATCAAATTGAGTTTTACTTTCTTTTCCTTCATGAATTTTTGTCATGATATATTTCCACAATTCAGCAGCTGTACCACTGCTTTTTGTTAATGTAATTTTTGGTGAATCATTGCCTATCCACACACCGGTTACATAATATGGCGTAAAGCCAATGAACCAAATATCAGCTTGGTTTTGTGTAGTACCTGTTTTTCCAGCTACTGCCATATTGTTTAATTTTGCTCTTCCTGCAATTCCATTGGTTACTGTTGTTCTTAATATATCAGTCATTATATATGCTACTTGTGGAGAAACTACTGTTGTCTTCTTTGGTATGTTTTCTAATAGTATATTGCCATTGCTGTCTTCAATCCTTGTAAAGGAAATTGGTTCGATATATATACCACCATTTGCAATTGCTCCATAAGCTGCTGTTAATTCAAGAGGTGTTAAACCTTTTGTCATTCCGCCTAACCCCATGGCAGATAGATTTTCATCATTTGATACCCTGTTTTCTTTTGCAGTTACAATGCTGTCGTTTTCAGGGTCATCGCTGTGGATAATTCCTAATTTTTCTAGGTATTTAAAGGATGTCTGCACCCCTATATCATTAACTACTTTTACAGCAGGAACGTTTTCGGATTGCTCAACTGCTCGCCTTAATGTTTGAATTCCTCTATAGCCTTCACTATACCAGTTCTTTGGCCATAAATTACCATTGCTGTCGTAGAATGGTACGTCGTCTATAGGAGTTGCAGCAGTATAGCCATTATCTAATGCTGGCAAATATACTGCTATTGGCTTTATAGAAGAACCTGGTTGCCTTTGTGAAGAAGTGGCTCTATTTAATATGTTAGTTCCTTCTATATCTCTTCCACCAATTAATCCTTTAATATGTCCTGTTCTATAATCTATTACAACAGTAGCAGATTGTGGCTGAACTATCCCATCTTTGCTTCTATAGAAATACTTGTCGCTAATTAATAAGTTTCCATTTTCATCAATTCTGTAAAAGTCCTTGTTGTTTTCTAAGTAACGCGAGCTAATTTTTATTTCCTTTTTATCTGTTACTTCATAGTCTTCTTCTGGCAATGTTATAGAACCTACTGTGTAGGTTACGAGGTTTTTCTTCTCATCGATATTGTAATAATCAGCAATATCTATATGCTTAGAGTATGGAGTCAATTTATTGTTTTTAATATATAAATCTCCATCTCTAAATTCGTAAGTTCCTTTTTCTATTATTAGTTCAAAGTTTTCATTAAATAGATTTTCTTGTAAATAATATATTATGTTATTTTTATCGTCTATAATATTTTTAGCCTTATTAAGCCTCCAATCAACCAAGATTGGTCCTTTTATTTTTGCTGGGTCTCCTGCTAGGATTTCAGTAAAGTTATTGTAAATTTCTTCTAATTGTCGTTGTACATTAATATCCATTGTAGAATAAATTTTAAGCCCACCTGTAAATAATAAATCTTGTGCTTCTTCTTTTGAATATCCTAATTGTTTCATTAAAGCATCTACTACTTGAGTTTTTACATAATCTGTGAAATACGATGAAATCCCTTCAACTTTCTTTTGACCTGGCTTAAGGCTTGTTTTAATATCCTGATTTAATGCTTCTTCATATTCTTCTTCAGTAATTTTACCTAATTTTAACATCTGTTTAAGGACAATTCTTTGCCTTTTTACAGATTCTTCATTATATACAGCAACATATTTTTCTCCAAGTATATCTAATCTTCCAACCTCATAATGATTACTTGGATCGAAGTCTTCCACTTTTATAGCTTTAAAAGGAGCATATTTGGTTGGGCTTTTTACTATACCTGCTAGCAATGCACATTCTGCAAGGGTTAAATCCCCAACATCTTTAGAAAAGTAAGTTTGAGCTGCTTCCTGAACTCCGTAGGCTCCTCTTCCTAAATTAACTTTATTCAAATATGCTTCTAGTATTTGGTCTTTTGTCAAAACTTTTTCCATTTGAATTGCAATATATGCTTCTTTTATTTTTCTATCCCAACTTTTATCTAAAGTTAGGTAAAGGTTTCTAGCTAACTGTTGAGTAATTGTGCTTGCACCTCTAACTATTGTTCCAGCCTTAATATTGTCAATTATAGCAGATATAATGCCCTTTGGATCTACACCAAAGTGTGACTCAAATCTTTCATCTTCTATTGATATGAAAGCATCTTTTAGATATTTTGGTATGTCATTAATCTTTACTATCGTTCTAAACTCTGGAGCTTGAATTTTTTCTATAAGGTTTCCATCTTGATCATAAATAGTCGATGTTTGATCTAAGGAAGAATAAATCTTTGTAGGGTCAATCTTTGGAACATCTTTAATGATGGAGAGAACTGCACCAAAAACGACTCCTCCACCAACAATTATTGAAATTAGGAATATAATCAAAAATATTTTAATTGCTTTCTTTATTATCTTTTTAGTTGATTTTTTGCCCTTTTTTGGTTTTATGTTTTTCTCATTATTATTCTCCATAGAAATTCCTCCTTAATAATAAGGCCTGTAATTCTAATATTATATCATAAAAATAAAATATTGTTAATATTTCAAGTATCTACATTTATTAGTACAATATAATTACTATTTTTTATTCCTTTATGTATTAATATAACTATGTTAATAAAAATATCAATATATATTTATCATAAGACTAAGTTATAATAATGACATATAGATTATGTTAGATAACTTTTAATAATAATGGTATAATATTAATAAATATTTGAATGTAGGAGGATAGCCTTGGAAGAAAACAGCAGGGAAAGGGTTTTAATAGTAGGAGTAGATTTAGAAGGAGACCTAATAGATATAGAAAATTCCCTAGATGAATTAGAAGAACTGGTAAAAACTGCCAATGGCATTGTAGTAAGCAGAGTTATTCAAAAAAGGGATAATATAAATCCAGCCTATTTCATTGGAAAGGGAAAAGCTGAAGAAATAAAAAATTATTGTGATGAACTTGATATAGATACTGTTGTTTTTAACGACGAGTTATCAGGTGCTCAACTAAGAAACCTTGAGAAGATTATAGACAGAAAAATAGTGGATAGGACTAATTTAATTCTTGATATTTTTGCACAAAGGGCTAAATCAAAAGAAGGGAAATTACAGGTAAAATTAGCTCAATTAAAATATAGGCTTCCAAGATTAATTGGCTTTAGGGATTATCTTTCTAGGGAAGGTGGAGGCATAGGAACTAGAGGTCCAGGTGAACAAAAGCTGGAAACTGATAGAAGACATATTTTAAGGGAAATTAACAGTATTGAAAAACAGCTGAATGAAATGGAGAAAGTTAGAGATATTAAGAGAAAGAGAAGGAAAGAATCCCATATTCCAATTGTATCATTGGTAGGATATACAAATGCAGGGAAATCAACTTTATTAAATAAAATAATCGAATTGAGCGATGAATATGATGAAGCTAAAAAAGTATATGTAGAAAATATGCTATTTGCTACATTAGATACATCTTTAAGAAGGGCCAATCTTCCAAATGGACAGCCTTTTTTAATAACTGATACTGTAGGCTTTATATCAAAACTACCTACTAAACTAATAGAGGCTTTTAAAGGAACTTTGGAAGAAGTAAAATATGCTGACTTACTCCTCCATGTTGTGGATGCATCCAACAAGGACTTAGATATTCAAATACAAACGACTTTAGATATTCTAAAAGAACTTGATGTATTAGATAAGCCAATTATTACAGTGTTTAATAAGATTGACAAAGTTGATATCAGCAATTTAGTATATGATTTTAGAAATATTTCAGAAAAGGTTTTTATTTCCGCCAAAACTGGTGAAAATTTGGATAAACTAATGTTAAAGATACAAGAACTATTGCCTTATTCGTATAAATTTGTTACTCTAAATATACCTTACGAAAAACATAATATAGTAGATTATTTTATGAAAAATTATGAAATAGACAGTGTAGAATATACAGAAACAGGTACCTTATTGAAACTAAATATAAACTCTGTAGATATACAAAGGTATGGTGAATTCATTATAAAAATAAATAATTAAAAGGAGTTGGTACCAATGATAGTTAGAAATTGTGCTGGGGGAGTAGTATTTAAAGACAACAAGGTTTTTATCATGAAAAATGATAAAGATGAATGGATTTTGCCAAAAGGTAAAATAAGAGATGAAGAAATTCCCCCAGAAACTGCTAAAGCTAGAGTAGAACATGAAGCAGGCATTATAAATCCAAAAATAGTATCTGCTGCTGGAGAAACTGCTTACGAATTTTATTCTTACACCAGAAACAAACCTGTATGCAACAAAATTACATGGTTTATAATGGAAGCTGATGAAGAGGGTTTCTCTGTAAATCATGAAGAAGGATTTAAGGAAGGTGGATTCTATCCAATAGAAGAAGCCCTAAAGATGATTACCTACAGCCAAGACAGGTCCTTAGTAAGTTTAGCTTATAAAAGATATCAAGAGTTTAAAGAATATCAAAATAAATTCAACGATAATGAAGGGAGATAATTATCTCCTTTTATTTTTGAATGCCTTATAATATCTACCTTGAGAGGAAGGTTTTATGGATAGGAATTATAAGACTGTATTTGATTATGGGGAAGATGAAATTATAATAAATAAATCAAGGTTTATTGGATATGCTATGCCAATTAATTCCGAGAAAGAGGCTTTAGAGTTTATAGAGAAAATTAAAACTAAACATAGGGATGCAACTCACAATGTTTATGCTTATGTAGTTGGTATGGACAGCAATATTCAAAGATTTAGTGATGATGGAGAGCCTTCTGGCACAGCAGGAATACCTGTTTTAGAAGTTATAAAAAAAGAAGATATAAGAAATGTTGTAGTTGTTGTAACCAGGTATTTTGGGGGTATAAAACTAGGTGCAGGTGGCCTTGTAAGGGCTTATACTAAAGGGGCTAAATTAGCTTTGGATGCTGCTAAAATAGTAGAAATGGTTTTGCACAAGAAAACAAAAATTCGTATAGATTATACGTTGTATGGGAAAATTGAAAATTTTCTTCTTAGTGGCCAGTATTTTGTAGATGAAACCATTTTTGATGACAAGGTTAATATATTTGTATATATAGAAAATAATGAATTAGGGAAATTCAAAGATTTAATAATGGACATGACAAATGGCAAATGTGAATTTGAAATTTTAGAAAAAGAATATATACCAATTAAGGATGGGAAACGATTAATAAAATAAGTTTATAAATTTATTATAAATGAAATTTTATGGAGGTGGTAATTGTGGAAGACATAAAAGAAGTAATGCTTCAGAAAAAAATATGGGCAGTTGCTGGTGTTACTGCTAAGAAAGATAGATTTGGCTATAAAATATGGAAGAAATTAAAAGAACATGGCTATGAAACTTATGGAGTTAATCCAAATTATGATGAGATTGAGGGAGAAAAGATATATCATTCTGTAAAGGACTTGCCAAAAAAAGTAGATGTACTGGATATGGTAGTGCGACCTAATATTGCTATAAAAACTTTGGAAGAAGCGAAAGAAGCCAATATTGAATATATCTGGTTCCAACCTGGTTCATATAATGAAGAGGTCATTGAAAAAGCTAAAGAGTTGGGATTTAAGTTTCTCTATGGTGACTGTGTATATGCTGAATTAAGAAAAAAAGAATAGGGCAACAATATTAGTGTTTCATAAAAGAGAATATTAAATGTTGATTAGATAAAGAATTCCTTGGATTTGCTTAAATTATCCAAGGAATTCTTTCTATTAACTTCTTTATAATTTCTAATGCAGCTTCTTCATTAAATGTAGATATCGGTTCTAATGGCCTGTTTTGCCATTAGCTAAACTTAGGTATATTGTTTATAATGGTGTTTAACTCCATTATTTTTTATAAAGCTGTTTGAAATTTATCAAATTGGGTTATATATGAATATATAACTCATTGTTGACTTTAATAAAGGGGGAACACAATATGGTTGGAATATTAAGTGTTGATTTTGATTATTTTATTGATTGTTCCTCTGAAGAAAGGGATTTATATTTCCCAAGTGGGAATGACGAGGTGCCTAAGGATGAACTCGATTTAATATGGAAGGAAAGATATGAAAGGTATCCAAATCTAATAGATTTAGGCGTAATAAATGATTATTATGTTTTTAAAAATTATTTATTATTATCCAATGTTCCTAATTGGAATATCTATGTATCCGACAGCCATAAATACATAAAGAAAGTAATAGATAAGATTCCAAAGAAGTTGCCACTGATGATAGTTAATATAGATTTTCACCATGACTATTATCATTACTATCGAGGAAATGATAAGCTAAACTGCGGAAATTGGTTAAGAAGAGTTGTTGAAGAAAGGCCTAATATAAAAGTGATATGGATAAGAAGAGAAGATTCACAGACCATTTCCTTGGAAGGGGAATTTCCATTTGAGCATACGACAGATATAAAGATAATCTTTAAAGAAGATTTTGATTATATATTTATATGTAGAAGTCCAGAGTGGAGCCCTCCACATTTAAGAGGCAGATTTAATGAATTAGTTAGTTCTGTGTACAATGGAAAAACTGCTTAATGCAGGTAGTTATTGTGCTATCTGCTTTATTCATGTAAATTTTTAGTAAATGTATTTCAGTATTTATGATAGTTTACATATATAAAGACGATTTACAAAAAATATTAAAAGATGACATTATAAATGAAGGGGAAGGTTAAGATGCAGAGGTATATACTGAAGAATAAAAATAAAATTGCTTTAGTAAATGGTATTTTGATTATTATTGGGTTTTTCAGCAAATTAATTTTTAAAGATATTAATGTCCATGCTTTATTTTTAATAGTTGCGTCTATTTTAGGTGTAGCACCTATAGCTATTCAAGCATATCAGTCTTTAAAGGTTAAAGTTGTGAGTATTGATGTTTTGGTTACTGTAGCTGTAATTGGAGCTTTTTTAATTAGAAACTTTGAAGAGTCAGCAGTTGTTACATTTTTATTTTTATTTGGGGCATATTTAGAACAAAGAACATTAAATAAAACCCGTTCTGCCATTAAGAATTTGATTGAGATGGCACCTGATACTGCATTAAAACTAATGGAAAATGGAGAATTTGAAGAAGTTGATGTTGATGAAGTAGATGTGGGAGATATTTTGCTTGTTAAGACGGGCTCTAAAATCCCAGTTGATGGTACTGTTGTATCAGGGGAGGGAAGCGTTAACGAATCAAGCATTACTGGCGAATCTATACCAGTATCGAAAGAAAAGGGCTCAAAAGTTTATGCTGGAACAATTTTAGATAATGGGACTTTGCAGATTGCTGCTGACAAGGTAGGGGAAGATACGACCTTTGCCAAAATCATAGAGCTTGTTGAAGAAGCACAAGATTCAAAATCTAAGGCAGAGCGTTTTATAGATAGATTTTCTAGGTACTATACTCCAATAGTGTTAATTATAGCCATTATAGTATGGATAATTACAAGGGATATTGAGGTAGCCATTACGATATTGGTACTTGGATGCCCAGGTGCTTTGGTCATTGGAGTACCTGTATCAAATGTAGCTGGCATAGGAAATGGAGCACGTTATGGAATTCTCTTAAAGGGAAGTGAAGTTGTTGGTGATTTCAGTAGGGTAGATACTATTGTATTTGATAAGACAGGTACTTTAACAGTAGGGATGCCTTCAGTTGTAGAAAAGGAATTCTATGGTGACAATATAGAGGAAGCAATAAGCTATTTAGCTAGTGTTGAAAGAGAATCTGACCATCCATTGGCAAAGGCAGTCCTTGAAGATATAGGGAAGGTTGAATTTTATCCAGTAGGAAATACAGAAGTTATAAAAGGAGAAGGAATAGTTGCAAAAGTTAATAATAAAAAAATTGCAGTTGGAAATTTGGCATTAATGGAAAGAGAAAAGGTAATAATTAGTGAAAAAGCAAAAAGTGATATTGCACGTTTAGAAGAAAAAGGTAATTCTTTAGTATTAGCTGCCATTGACGGAGAATTGAAGATTTTAATGGGAGTCCGAGATCAAATAAGAAATGGAGTAAAAGAAGACTTGAAGCGTTTAAGGAAATTAGGTGTAAAAAATCTAATCATGCTATCTGGCGATAATCAGGGAATAGTTGATATCGTAGGCAAAGAACTTGGTCTTACTCAAGCATATGGCAACATGCTTCCTGAAGATAAATCGAAATTTATTAAAAAATTAATTGATGAAGGACACATTGTTGCCTTCGTTGGTGATGGTGTTAATGATAGCCCTTCTTTAGCTTTGGCTCATATAGGAATTGCAATGGGTGGTGGCACAGATGTGGCAATTGAAACTTCAGATGTGGTATTGATGAATTCTGATTTTAGAAAACTGCCTCATGCATTAGGGCTTGCAAAGGCTATAGTAAGGAATATGAAACAGAACATCTTTATAGCTGTAGGAGTTGTTATAGTTCTGCTATTAAGCTTAATATTTAGTGAATGGATGAATATGTCAATTGGAATGCTAATACATGAAGGAAGTATACTAGCTGTTATTCTAAATGGCATGAGATTGCTGAATTACAAGTTAAAATAAAATATTCTAATTTGTCCCCAAAATTATGGTAAAATAAATATGTATTTATAATGGAATTGATGAAAGGAGAATTTTGATGAAATCAGCTATAATTCAGTTGGAAACTTTAACATGTCCATCATGTTCACAAAAAATTGAAGCTGCTTTAAAAGCGTTAGATGGAGTTGATAAGGAGTCCATAAACATATCTTTTACATCAAGCAAGGTAAAATTAAATTTTGATGAAGGGAAAATATCTCTTAAGGATATTGAAGATGCAATTAGAAGAATGGGTTATGATATTGAAAAATCAAAAATAAAATAATGTAAATAAAACCTCAGAATAAAATTCTGAGGTTTTATTTTTTTAACTCATATCCAGAGATTTTATTAACTATAACAGCGATTGCAGCATCTCCTGTAACATTTGCTGCAGTACCAAAGCTATCTTGAGCTAAGTACAAAGCAATCATTAGCGATAGCATTGGAGAAGAGAAGCCTAACATGCTTTCTAGTATTCCTAGTGCAGCCATAACAGCTCCTCCAGGTACACCAGGAGCAGCTACCATTGTAACTCCAAGCATTAAAATAAATGGGAACATTACTGCGAAATTTGTAGACATGCCATTTAGCATCATGTTTGCCATGGAACAACTTACTAATGTAATAGTACTTCCTGATAAATGGATTGTAGCGCATAATGGAATTACAAAGTCAGCTATTTCATCTTGAACTCCATTTATTTTAGTCTGTTGTAAAGTAACTGGAATAGTTGCAGCAGATGATTGAGTACCTATAGCTGTAAAATAAGCAGGTATCATATTTTTTAATAATCTAAATGGATTTGCACCTGCCAAGGTTCCAGCTACTGTAAATTGAATTATTAAAACAGTTATGTGAAGTAAAATTACCATTATAAATACTCTTGCAAATACTGATAAGATTGTTGCAACCTGTCCAGCATGGGTCATGTTAGCAAATATGCCTAATATATGGAAAGGCAATAATGGAATTATAATATTAGAAATTAATTTTTCTATAATAGATTGAAATTCTTTCATGAAATTTTTAATAGTTTCTCCTTTAATTGCTGCAATTCCTAGTCCTAATGTAAATGCAATTAATAATGCTGTCATTACTCCAAATATTGGTGGCATTTCTACATTGAAAAATGCTGGAAGTAGAGCTTCTTCAGGATTGGATGAATCTAATAACAATGCTCCAGGAGTTAAAAACCTTGGAAGTACTATAGTTGAGGTAATATATGCTAGGCTACCAGCAAAAATTGTTGAAACATAAGCAAGACCTGCAGTTATTGCTAATAGCTTACCAGCTTTCTTACCTAAATCACCAATCCCAGGAGCAACAAATCCTACAATAATCAGTGGGATAGCAAAACTTAGGAAATTCCCAAATAAACTGTTAAATGTCGCTAGTATTCTTACTACCCAAGCTGGAGCAAATCTTCCAATGATTATACCTAGTATTATGGCTATAATCAGTTTTGGTAGTAATCCTATTTTTTTCATTGTTTTTCCTCCTTTCATAGTTATATTCTGTTCCAAATTCTTTAAATAATTCAAAAAATATTATTTATAGAAAAAAACAAGTTAAATTATATATGTAAATTTAGTAATTGTCAAATGTAAAATGAGGAATCCTTTATATTTTACAGTGTTTATTAGAATTAGTTGGGTTTTATATAAAGTTAGGTTTAAACGACATAGATAATTTATTTATAGAGAATAAAACGAGAAAAAAGATGAGATTCAAAATAAAGTATAAAAATTTTCCAAATCTGTAGATATAAAAAAAATTTATTAAATGAAAATGAATATAATTTATTTCAATTTGATAATTAATTATCGAAGATATAAAATCTATATTTGAAAAATCATGGAATATCAAATAAAAAAGGAGGTAACAAGAACGTCAAGTGAAAAAACATTTAAATTTTGAACTACTATTACCGTTATTTGTAACAGTTGTTGCCCTAGTTTTACATAAAACCATACCAAACAATAAAGACATTCTTTATAGGAATTATAACTATTTCAGCAATTTGCTTATTATTTTAATAATTATTTTTTCTGTGTTAATTATCGTAGCAAAATTTAATACTAAGATTAAGAAAACATATACATATAAGTCAAGGTTAATTGCTGGAGCAATATTTTTGTTGTGCATATACAATTTAATTACTTTAAAATTTAATTTAATTCCTGAAGTCTATTTTCCTTATCCAGATAAAGTAATAAATGTTTTTTTTCGAGATTATAAACTGTTGTTAAAGTGCTTACTTCATTCTCTAAGATTATTATTTACTGGAGTGATTTCAGGAGGAATTGCAGGGATAATTACAGGTGTTTGTGTAGGATGGAGTAAAAAATTAAACTATTGGCTTGCGCCTTTGGTCAAGTTTATTGGACCAATTCCAGCAACAATTTGGATACCCATAGCTCTTGTTGTATTTCCAACCTCCTTTGGTGCCAGTGCCTTTATTGTTGCATTGAGCATGTGGTTTCCTACATCATTGATGACAAGCTCGGGAATTCAAAATCTTGAAAAAAGCTATTTTGAAGTTGCCAAAACTCTAGGTTCGCCAAATTATTATCAACTTCTTCGCATAGCAATACCTGGAGCATTGCCTTCAATTTTTACAGGGTTCTTTAATGGAATAACATCTTCATTTATTACCTTAATAACTGCTGAGATGATAGGTGTTAAGTATGGTATAGGCTGGTATGTAAACTGGCAGCGAGAAGTTATGTCCTTTGCAAATGTTTATGCTGGACTTATCGTAATAGGTGTCATGTGCTCATTGGTGCTTACCATTATGTTCAGAGTTAGGGACAAACTCCTAACATGGCAAAAGGGGGTTATAAATTGGTAGGTTGTATAGAAGATATTAAATCAGGTTCGCTGGAAGCAATAGGAGTATCAAAGATTTTTACATCTGTAGATGGCAATGAAGTAGTTGCTTTAAGTGAAATGAATTTCAAGATAAATCCCGGTGAATTTGTATCATTAATTGGGCCTTCTGGCTGTGGAAAGACAACTCTCTTAAGGTTAATAGCTGGATTAGATAAGCCATCTTCCGGAAAGATTCTTTTAGATGGGAATGAAATAAAGTCTACCAGTTATGAGCGTGGTCTAGTTTTTCAAAATCCAAAGCTATATCCATGGCTAACCATATATGAAAATATTGCCTTTGGATTAAAGGCAAGAAGGGTATTTAATAAGGACAACAATGAAGTAGTTTATTTTATAGATTTAATTGGATTAAGAGGTTTTGAAAAGTCATACCCCCATCATATTTCTGGTGGAATGGCACAAAGAGTTGCTTTGGCTAGGGCTTTAATTAATCATCCAAAGGTGCTGCTACTTGATGAACCATTAGGAGCACTTGATGCTTTTACAAGGATTAACATGCAGGATGAAATAATTAGAATATGGAAAGAAAGAAAAACAACAATGGTAATGGTTACGCATGATGTAGATGAGGCAATTTATATGAGCGATAGGATTTTCGTAATGACTCCAAGACCTGCAAAAGTAGAAAAAATAATAGAAGTTAATTTAGATAGGCCTAGGAACAGGGATTCAAGTGATTTTATTAATTTGAGGAATGAAATTTTAAGGATAATGAAATTTTAACATAAAACAAAATAAGATAAGGAGGATAATATGAAAAAGAAAAGTGTAGCAATTTTATCATTGATTTTGGCTTTAGCAATTATTATGGTAGGTTGTTCTAACAAGAACAATAAAGAAGGGAAAGATACTCCAGCAGTATCTGAAAATCAAAATGGAGCAAATAATTCACAAGAAACAGGAGACTCTAATGATAAGTTAGATGATTATGTTGTAAGGCTTACATATACTGGGTCTTTGTGCCAAGCTCCGTTGCAATTGGCTTATGAATTGGGCTACTTCGATGAAGAAGGAGTTAAAGTTGAGTTTATTAAATCAGAGCAAGCAGCTGCAGATTTAATGGTATCAGGGAAGCTTGATGTTTATCAAGATATGATTCCTAAAATTGTTCAACAAGTAGACAATGGATTAAATATTAAGATAGTGTCTGGAGTTCATACTGGCTGTTTGAAAGCTTTGACTTTGGCAACAAATGATGAAATTAATAGCATTAAAGACTTAAAAGGAAAGAAAATAGGAGTACCAGGATTGGCAAGCAGTCAAGCTGTAATTGTACAAAGAACTTTGTTGGAATATGGAATTGGGGCAACACCTGATAATATGGAAGTTGAATTTGTTGTTTACAACGCATCTGATTTGCAAATGGCACTTGAAAATGGATACGTTGATGCAATTTGTATAGCAGACCCAGCTGCAAGTAAAATTGTTGAAAGTGGCGTTGGCAAATTAATATTTGACCAGTCTTCTGATCCACTTTATGAAGATGAATACTGCTGTGTATTAGTATTTAGCCCTGAATTTATAGAAAAACATCCAGAAATAGCAAAGAAGACTTTAAAAGCTATACAAAAAGCCTGCATTTTTGTTGAAGAAAATCCAGAAGAAGCAGCTAAATTGCAAATTGAAAAGAATTATGTAGCAGGGGATGTTGAATTGAATTCAAGACTTCTAAAGTCATATAATTACAATCCATCAATTGAAGGTGCTAAGGATTCAGTATATAAAAATGTAGTGGCTTTGCAAAAGCTTGGTTTAATTAGCAATGATTTAAGTCCAGAAGCTGTTTTAGATAAGATATTCTATGAAATTGAAGGTATTGAATAATTATTGGGTATATTATTCAAAAGGTTAGTGAGAATAGACTCACTAACCTTTTTTCATATGTAGACGGTTTTCGTTTGATATATTGACATTATTTAGAAAATAATGTATCATAATAATATTGTCTGGAAATACTTTAGCATTAAAGTAATTGGAGGTTTGATATGTTAGAATCTGATGTTGCATTACAATTAAAGGCTACACATCAAAAGATAACTCAGCTTTTACAATATAAAATAGATGAATACGGATTAACATTTGGACAATTGTTTCTGATAATGAAAATTTTAAACAATCCTCATGCCAGTCAAAAAGAGCTGGCCAAGCAAATGAGGTTTACAGAAGGCGCAATGAGTGTTGTTGTAAAAAGATTGATTAGTTTAGGTATATTGGAACAAGAACCATTACAATCTGATATGAGATATAATAGGCTGGTAATTACAGATTTAGGAAAGAATGTTGTAAAAGACTATCAAGAATATGTTGTTAAAGTATATCAGGATATATTTGAAGGTCTTAGTGAAGATGAGCTAATAAAACTTAACAAGTTGTTGACCAAGGTAAATAATAATTTGGACAAAATAAACAAGGCAAATTTAAAAAACAAAACAGAGTAGAGGAGGGGATATTCGTTGAGCAAGGTAATGCACCTTATGAAAAAGTATATCAGTTATGCAATCATGAGCCCAATTTTTATGATATTAGAAGTTGTTGCTGATATTCTTATACCTTATTTGATGTCATTGATTGTTGATGTAGGAATTGCAAATAGGGATGTGGATTATATTATAAAAGTTGGCTTGCTTATGGTAATAACTGCCTTTTTTGGAATTCTTTTTGGTTCGTTAAGTGCCCATTGTGGTGCAACAGCTGGATATGGATTTGCAGCTGAAATAAGGGAAGAAGCCTTTAAAAAGATTCAAAGTTATTCATTTGCTAATTTAGATAAATTTTCAGTATCTTCACTTATAACAAGGCTTACTAATGATTGTAATACAGTAGGACAAGTTACAATGATGAGCCTTCGTATGGCAGTTAGGTCTCCGTTTTTGTTGATTTTTGCACTTATAATGGCATTTAAGATAAATTCTTCTTTAGCAAATATCTTTATGATAGCAATTCCATTAACAGCAGCTGTAATAACAGTTGTATTAGTTAAGTCGAGACCATTATTCCTTAAATTACAAACTTCATTAGACAAAGTGAATGCTGCAATTCAAGAAAACCTAATAGGAATAAGGGTTGTAAAATCCTTTAATAGGCAGGAATTTGAAGAAAAGAAGTTTAAGAAAAGGAATGATGATTTAAGGGATATAGCATTGAAGGCTATTTCTTTAGTAATCATAAATATGCCATTTTTAAACCTAATTATTTATTCAACAATAATAGCTGTTTTGTGGTTTGGGGGCCAAAAAGTCGTTGCAGGTACATTAGGCAGCGGAGATTTAATAGCTTTTATTACTTATATAACTCAAATAATGATGGCTCTTATGATGATTTCAATGTACTTCATGCAATTTATGCGTGGTACTGCATCTATGCACAGGATTTTAGAAATATTAAATACTGAATCAGAAATTAAAGAGGTTCCAAATCCAGTAAAGGAAGTAAAGGACGGTTCAATTGTTTTTGAAAATGTAAGCTTCATTTATCCTGGCAGTAGAGAAAAGGTTTTGAAAAATATTAGTTTCAGCATAGAATCTGGAGAAACAGTAGGAATCATTGGTTCAACTGGCTCTTCTAAAACAACTTTAGTTCAATTAATTCCTAGGTTGTATGATGTAACAGAAGGAAAAGTGTATGTTGGTGGAGTAGATGTAAGGAATTATGATATTAAAGTTTTAAGAGACAAAGTTGCAATGGTATTGCAAAAGAATACTCTATTTTCAGGGACTATCCGAAGCAATATGAAGTGGGGCAAAGAAGATGCAACAGATGAAGAGATTATTAATGCATTAAAGCATGCACAAGCATGGGAATTTGTTTCAAAATATGATGATGGACTAGACCATATAGTAGAGCAAGGTGGAGAAAACTTTTCAGGTGGTCAAAAGCAAAGGCTTACAATTGCAAGGGCTTTGTTAAAATCTCCTAAGATTTTGATTTTAGATGATTCAACAAGTGCTGTTGACGTAGCCACAGAAGCAAAACTTCAACAAGTTTTCAAAAATGAATTAAGGGATATCACAAAGATTATCATTGCTCAAAGGATATCCTCTGTTCAATATGCAGATAAGATAATTGTTTTACATGAGGGACAAATTGAGTCCATTGGTGACCATGAAACCTTGTTGCAAACTTCTCCAATTTACAAGGAAATTTATGAATCACAACATAAAGGGGTGATTGCAGAATGAGTAATGGAAAATACAGACAACTAAAACCCAAAAACCCCATTAAAACAATAAAAAGGTTATTTAGCTATTTTAAATATAATAAATTTGCTTTTTTTGGCGGAATATTCTTTGTATTTATAAGTTCAGCTTCTCAAATAGCTGCAAATGCAATGTTAAGTCCAATTATAGATAGTTTAGTTGGAGATTTTGAAAAAATAAAATTTATTAAGTATTTAGTTATTATGGGAGTTTTTGTAATTTCTTTTTCCCTTTTTCAATATCTAGGGCAATGGTGCATGGTAAAGCTATCCCACAGAACAGTCCATAAAATACGTGAAGAGATGTTTGCGCATATGCAAAAGCTGCCTATATCTTTCTTTGATACTCATTCCCACGGAGAATTGATGTCAACTTTTACAAATGATGTAGATTTGTTAGTACAATCTTTGGAGCAAGGAATATCACAGGGAATAATTGCTGTAGTAACATTAGTTGGAACCCTTGTAATGATGATAATTTTAAGCCCAATACTAACATTAATTGTAATTGGCATGCTTGTTGTAATGTTCACAACAATAAAAGTCATTGGTCAAAGATCAGCTAAAAACTTTAGGCTACAACAAGCAACGTTGGCGGACATGAATGGATACATTGAAGAAATGATGTCAGGACAAAAGGTAGTAAAAGTTTTTAATTATGAAGATCGTGCCATAGATGAATTCTGTGAAAAAAATGAAAAATTAAGAAAAGCTAGTACTTCAGCTTCTACCTATGGAGTATTGCTAATGCCTGTAATGGGTAATTTGTCCTTTATCTTATATGCTCTTGTTTCAATGGTTGGTGCTGTTTTAGTAATGAAAAATAGATTAAGTGTAGGTAATATAGCAACCTTCTTGCAATATACTAGAACAATGTCTAGGCCAATAACCATGGTTTCAAATCAGTTTAATATGTTATTTGCAGCATTAGCAGGTGCTGAAAGGATATTTAATATATTAGATGAAGAAGAAGAAATCGATGAAGGTGATGTAAGGCTTGTAAAAGATGAAAATGGAAATCAATTCTGGAGGGTTCCAAAGGGAAACGGTCAATATGATAGAGTCCCACTAAAGGGGCATATCGTTTTTGAAAATGTAAGCTTTGGATATGTGGAAGGCAAAAAGGTATTGAAGAATATAAATCTTTATGCCAAACCCGGTCAAAAGATAGCATTTGTAGGTTCTACAGGTGCAGGCAAAACTACTATTACAAATCTTATAAATAGGTTTTATGAAATAGACGAGGGAAGAATACTATACGATGGAATAGATATAAGACGAATTAATAAACATGACTTAAGAAGCACTATGAGTATAGTTTTACAGGATGTACATCTTTTTGAAGGTACAATTGCAGATAATATTAGATATGGTAGGCTTGATGCTACTGATGAAGATGTTGTTGAAGCTGCAAAACTAGCAAATGCCCATTATTTCATCAAAAATCTTCCTCAAGGCTATGATACAATGATTACCATGGATGGTGGGAACCTTTCTCAAGGAGAAAGACAGCTTCTTTCAATTGCAAGGGCTGCAGTAGCAAATCCAACTATTTTGATACTTGATGAAGCCACTTCATCAGTTGATACAAGAACAGAAAAACTAATATCAGAAGGTATGGATAAATTAATGGAAGGAAGAACCACTTTTGTAATAGCCCACAGATTATCTACCGTAAGGGATTCAAATGCTATAATGGTAATTGAACAGGGACAAATAATAGAACGTGGTGACCATGAAGAATTAATGAATCAAAGAGGAAGATACTATGCTTTAAATACTGGTGCTATTGAGTTGGAATAATAATAAGGAAGTTTAGTAACATGCTAAACTTCCTTTTGGTTTAAATTTAAATAGAAAATTATAATTGACATTAGACGAATGAGGTATGATAATATATTAAAAGGAAATATTACGATAATCGAAATATTAAGGGGGAAGATTATGCATTATAGAAATTTTACTAAAGATAACTTGAGGGTTTCAGCTTTAGGTTTTGGGACAATGCGCTTGCCAATAATTGAAAATGATTCTAGTAAAATAGATGAAGAAAAAGCCATTGAGATGTTGAGGTACGCAATAGACAATGGAGTAAACTATATAGATACAGCATACCCTTATCATCAAGGTAACAGTGAAATTTTAGTAGGGAAAGCCTTAAAAGATGGCTATAGGGAAAAGGTATATATTGCAACAAAATCTCCGTGCTGGTTAATAAATAGTTATGAAGATTTCGAAAAATACTTAGATGAGCAATTGAAGAAGCTTGATGTTGAATATATAGATTTCTATTTACTACATAGTCTAACTAAAAGCCGCTGGGATAAGATTAAAGAATTGAATGTTTTTAAGTTTATAGAAAAAGCTAAAAAGAGTGGCAAGATAAAATATATTGGATTTTCATTCCATGATGAATTAAAGGTATTTAAGGAAATATTAGATTCATACAACTGGGATTTTTGTCAAATACAATTAAATTATCTAGATAGAAACTATCAAGCAGGAGAAGAAGGGTTGAGATATGCATATAGCAAGGGGATATCTGTTGTTATCATGGAACCTGTTAAAGGCGGAAAATTATCTAATCCTTCAGATGAAATAAAATCTATTTGGGACCAAAGCGAAATAAAAAGGACTTCTGCTGAATGGGCTTTAAGATGGGTATTAAATCATAAGGAAGTTTCAGTTGTATTAAGCGGAATGAGTACTTTTGAACAAGTTAAAGAAAATATAATAACTGCATCAGATGCAGTTCCTGGTCACTTAACTAATAGAGAAGTTGAATTAATTGATATGGTAACAAGTATTTATCAAAAAAAGGTAAAGGTTGGATGCACTGGCTGTGAATATTGCCTTCCATGTCCACAAAATGTATCTATTCCTGATATATTTCAACTTTATAATGACTTTTATGTTTTTGGTACTGAGGAAATTTCAAGAAATAGGTATAAAAAATATATAGAAAAGGGAATTGACGCTTCACAATGCGTAGAATGTGGAAACTGTGAATCCATGTGTCCACAAAACATTGAAATAAGAAGGCATCTAAAAGAAGCTGATAAAATATTAAGAGTATAAAAATAAGTAAAGAGGTGATAATATGGATGTTTTAGAAGCAATTTTTTCAAGAAGGAGTATTAGGAAATTTACTGGGGCTCCAGTAAAGGAGGAGGATTTAAAGCTAATTCTTAAGGCAGGATTTCAAGCGCCATCTGCTCATAATTTGCAGCCAAGGGAATATGTAGTTATAAGGGATAAGGAAATTATAAATAAAATTGCTGAATTTCATAAATATGCTAAGATGCTTCCCAATGCTGGATGTGGAATAGTTGTTTGTGGAGATAAATCTAAGCAACAGGACATGGGATTTTTAGTTGAAGACTGTTCAGCATCAATACAAAACATGTTATTGGCAGCCCATGGATTGGGATTAGGTGCAGTATGGTGCGGGCTATATGGCAAAACAGATTTGGTAGAAAATATGTCAAAGACTTTAAATTTACCAGAACATATAATTCCAATCGGACTAGTAGTTATAGGAGTAAAAGCGCAAGATGTAGAACCTGTTGATAGATATAATGAAGAAAAAGTACATTATGATAGATGGTAAGGGAATTGAGAAATATATGAAACTACATTTTGAAACTCCAAGATTGAGGGTTTATGATGCTACAGAAGAAGAAATACCTAAGATAATAGATATGGAAAATTCTGAAGAAAACAGGAATTTTGTTTTTCAAGGTAGTTATGAAGAGCATTTGGCGGAAATAAAATCAGAGGATAAATTACTGTTATCTATTAAGGAGAAAAACAGCGGAGAAATGGTTGGCTTTTCGCTGTCAGTAATTAATAATAAAGCTAATAGCTTTGAATTTAGAAGAATTGTAATAGATAAAAAGGGATTAGGATATGGCAAGGAATTTATTGAAGGGCTGCTGAGATATTGCTTTATTTCTCTAAATATGAATCGATTTTGGCTAGATGTCTTTGAAGATAATATTGTTGGAATAAAACTCTATACTAATTTTGGCTTTGTTCATGAAGGAACCTTAAGGCAGTCATGTAAAGGCGAAAATGGATATCGCAACCAGCTGATATTTTCAATGTTAAGGGATGAATATCTAAAAAAATATGGAAATAAAGAAAAATAAGAGATGTCTCAATGACATCTCTTATTTTTCTAATGCTTCTTTTAATGTATGCCATGCTAAGACAGCACATTTTACCCTAGCTGGCATGTTAGAAATATTTTGAAGGGCAATTAAATCTCCCAATTTTTCTAATTCTTCTTCATCAGTAATTTCTTTTTTTATCATACCTATGAAAGTTTCGACTAAATCTAGTGCCTCTTTAATGCTTTTTCCTTTAATTAAATCTATCATCATAGATGCAGAGGCTTGGGAAATAGCACATCCAACTCCAGTAAAAGCAGCATCTTCAATTATTCCATTAGATATTTTTAGCTGTAAAGTAATATCATCTCCGCAGCTTGGATTATGCCCTCTTTCGGTTATATCTGGGTTTTCTAGTTTTCTTCTATTGTGGGTGCTTCTATTATGCTCCATAATTATTTGTGTATAAATTGAATTAAGATTCATAGCCTAGCCACTTCCTAACTTCTTTAAGTCCTTCAATAAATTGGTCAATATCCTCTTTATTATTATAAAGATAAAAACTAATTCTTGATGTAGCAGGTACATTTAAGAATCTCATTAGTGGCTGTGCGCAGTGGTGTCCAGCTCTTACTGCAACTCCATAGGAATCTAAAATGGTAGATACATCATGAGGATGTACATCATCTACTGTAAAAGAAATGATTCCGCCTCTTTTATTTAAATCCTTAGGACCTTGTATTTTTATATATGGTATAGATAACATCTTGTCGAGTGCATATTCAACCAATTCTTTTTCATGCTCTTCAATTTTATCAATTCCTATTTTTTCTAGGTAATCAATGGCTGCCCTTAATCCTACTGCACCTTCCACATTTTGTGTACCTGCTTCAAATTTAAAGGGAAGGGGAGCAAAGGTAGCGTAATCTTCATATACATATTCTATCATATCTCCACCCATTAAAAATGGAGGCATTTTTTCCAAAATCTCTTTTTTCCCATATACTACACCAATTCCCATTGGGCCAAGCATTTTATGGCCAGAAAATACATAGAAGTCTGCATCAAGGCTTTGTACATCTACTTTTATATGGGGAGTACTTTGGGCACCATCTATTATTACAGTTGCACCTATTTTATGAGCATAATCTATTATTTCTTCAATGGGATGAATTGTCCCTAATACATTAGACATATGTGCTATAGAAACAAGTTTAGTCTTAGGAGTAATCTTATTCATTATCTCTTCGTGGGTTATTCTTCCTTCTTCATTTAAATACATATATTTTAGCACTGCATTTTTTTCCTTTGCTACCCTTTGCCAAGGAAGAATGTTGCTGTGGTGTTCAGAAATTGCCAATACAATTTCGTCATTTTCTTTAATAAATTCCATGCCATAAGAATTTGCTATTAGGTTAATTGATTCTGTTGTATTCCTTGTAAAGATAATTTCCTCAACTGATTTTGCATTGATAAATTTTCTTACCCTTTCCTTGGCTAAATCATATTCTTCAGTTGCCCTAACACTTAACTGATGTACTCCCCTGTGAGGATTGCCATGAGATGTTTTATTATAATTATAAATTGCGTCAATTACCTGATATGGTTTTTGGGTTGTAGCAGCATTATCTAAATAGGCTAATCTATGGCCGTTGATTTTTTGGTTTAGAATAGGGAAGTCCTTTCTTATTTCATCTATATTAAGCTTATGCATTCATAAGTCTCCTTTCAATTTCAAGGCCTATCAGTTCTTTTAATTCTTCAAGTGGGATTTTATCTAAAATGGGTTTAAATGCACCTTCTATAATAAGCTTTTTAGATTTTTTTTCGCTTAAACCTCGACTCATAAGATAAAATAACTGGTCTTCATTTATTTGTCCTGCACTGGCAGCGTGTTCTCCTTGAACATCGTCTTCATGGCAGAAAAGTGCTGGAATTGAATCGGATTTTACACTTGGGCTTAGGAGTATTACATATTCTTCTTCATTTCCTTTTGAAAGCCTTGCATCTTTTTTAAAGTCTATATTCCCTCTAAAGACTTTTATTGCATTATCCATTAATGCACCTCTGCCCTCAATGTTGCTTACACTCCTAGGGCCTTTGTGAATCATAGAATATGATAAATCAAGTTTTCGATTTCCATCTCCCAAATATATGGAAGAAAGGTTAGATTCACTTGCCACTTCATCTAAATATGTTGTGTAATTGGCTCCTGTTATTAGGCTGCCTAACTCTACTGTTATCCAGTTAACTTTTCCTTCACCTTTTACATAGGCAATGTTAGTGTCAAAGTTATGGGATAAGTTGTTCATCCTTTGAATTTTTATAATGTTTATAGTTGAATTTTCCTTTGCATGGATTTCTGTAAAACCATTGTGAAATGCTTCTACTTTTTCATCAGAATGATAATGAAAAATGATTGTTGCTTCGCTGTTTGGTTCTGCAACAATTATGTTTTTATCAACTAATGTAGGGTTTTCTTCATCCATGTTGAATTCAATTACTATTGGATTAGGTGCTTTTGTATTTCTTTGAAGGTATAAGGATATACCACTATTATAATGTTCATTAACAAAGGGGACGAATTCCTTTCCCATGCCATTTACTTCATCGGCATAGAGCCAGTTTATTTTTTTCCTATCAATTGCATCATTAATTTTTTCTAACTTCACTCCATCAGGTAATTCATCAGTTAGCTTTATAAATTCCTTTCTATAATTGTATATTTTTGGGAATGAATAATTTTCAAGTTTAATTCTTTTCCATGTAATCATCCTTATACCTCCTTATCCTATTGAACCTTCAAATTCAATATTAATCAAATTATTTAATTCAACTGCATATTCCAGTGGAAGTTCTTTTGTAATTGGTTCAACAAAGCCCCTAACTATCATGGCCTTTGCTTCTTCTTCGCTTATACCTCTGCTCATTAGGTAAAAGATGGCTTCGTCGCTGATTCTACCAATTTTAGCTTCATGACCTATATCAATATTGTCGTTGTTTAATTCAATCATTGGCAGAGTATCAGATTTAGACTCGTTATCAAGCATCAAGGATTCGCATGATACAGTTGATTTACAACCATAGGCATCTGGGGCAACTTTTAAGAGCCCTCTATAAAATGCATAACCTCCATCTTTTGAGATGGATTTTGAGTTAATTGTAGAAGTAGTATGTGGTGCTAGATGTACAACCTTTGTACCAGTATCCAGATGTTGCCCTTTAGATGCGAATGTAATAGTTGTATATTCAGCTCTTGCACCTTCGCCTTTTAATATGCTCATAGGATACAACATAGTAACTTTTGAACCAAAGGATCCAGATATCCATTCTATAGTACCATTTTTATCTACTATGGCTCTTTTTGTATTTAGGTTGTACATATTTTTAGACCAGTTTTCTATAGTGCTGTATCTTAAGGTTGCATTATCTTTGACAAATAACTCTACGCATCCAGCATGTAGGTTATTTACATTATATTTAGGAGCTGAGCATCCTTCTATAAAATGAAGTTTTGCACCTTTGTCAACAATAATCAATGTATGTTCAAATTGGCCCGCTCCTGGTGCATTGAGCCTAAAATAAGATTGTAGTGGTATATCTACTTTCACACCTTCTGGAACATATACGAAGGAACCTCCTGACCAAACTGCACCATGAAGTGCAGCAAATTTGTGAGCAGTAGGAGGGACTAAAGTCATAAAATATTTTCTTATTATATCTTCATATTCAATTAAAGCAGTTTCCATATCAAGGTAAACAACACCTAAATCAGTCAATTCTTTTCTGATGTTGTGATAAACAACTTCTGAATCGTATTGAGCTCCAACTCCAGCTAGTGCTTCCCGCTCAGCTTGAGGTAAGCCCAATAATTCAAAGGTTCTTTTAATGTCTTCAGGTACATCATCCCAGCTGTTCTTCATGTCTGTATTAGGTTTTATATAAGTTACTATTTCATCGATGTTAAGGTCTGAAAGATCAGGTCCCCATGTTGGCATTGGCATGCTGTTATAGATTTCCAGGGATTTTAGCCTAAAGTCTGTCATCCATTTAGGTTCATTTTTGGCTTTGGATATTTCCATTACTATTTCAGGAGTCAACCCTTTTTCTGTTTTAAAGAGGTAGTTAAATTCATTTTTAATATCATAAATTCCTCTATCAATGTCTTCAATATAAGTCTTTTTTCTTTCCATCATTTTCACCTCTATATATTTGCAAATCTCAATTTTATGTTTTCGTATCCTTCTTTGTCAATTTCGTCAGCCAGTTCCATACCACCGGTTTTAACTATTTTTCCATTCAAAAGGATATGGATATAATCAGGTTTGAGATAATCCAACAATTTGTTATAATGTGTTATTACAAGGATGGATCTACTTTCATCTTTAATTCTTTTTACACCTTCTGCAACAATTCGAATGGCGTCAACATCCAAACCTGAATCGGTTTCATCTAATATTGCAAGTTTAGGTTCTAAAATTGACATTTGTAGAATTTCATTTTTTTTCTTTTCTCCGCCGGAGAATCCAACATTTAAATACCTTGAAGCATATTCTTCATTCATCTCTAATAGTTTCATCTTTTCCTTTAATAATTTCTTAAATGCCATAACTCCAGGTATTTTTCCAGTTACAGAAGTAACAGCTGTGCGTAGAAAATCTTCTACTGTTATTCCTTGAATTTCCTCAGGATATTGGAAGGAAAGGAAAATACCTTTTTTAGCTCTTTCATCAGCTTTTAAATCATTAATGATTTCACCATCAAATTCAATAGTACCATCGACAATTTTATACTTAGGATGCCCCATTAGTGTATAGGCAAGTGTTGACTTACCACTGCCATTAGGTCCCATAATAACATGGATTTCACCTTTATTTATTTCAAGGTCTAATCCCTTTAAAATTTCCTTTTCATCTACATTTACTCTTAAGTTTTTAATACTTAATAACTTATTGTTCATAGTATACTCCTCCGTTAATAATAAAATTCAATTGATACAAATTATCATTTATATATATTATATACCAAATAAATTCCTAGAAGTCTACTAGGAATTAAAAAAATTATTGTATTTTTAATTTTTTTTAATAAAAAATTAAATTATGTAGCATTTTTTTTATTATGAGTTTATAATAGTGAAGTAAAAATTTTTGTGTAAGGAGGTAAATATGGTTTTTTCGTGGTACACAGCAGCAGTCTTAACAATAGTCTTTTGGGGAATAGCAGATATGTATTATAAAAAGGGGACAGACCCAACAGATAGGTATAGCCATTTAAAGATTGTATTTATGGTAGGCCTTGTGATGGGTGTACAAGCTATTTATCAGCTATATAAAATGGGTTGGGATTATAATCCCTTTAACATTGTCAAGTACTTACCAGTTTCTGCAATGTATATCTTATCTATGACTTTAGGATATGTAGGATTAAGGTACTTAGAAGTTTCCATTAATTCACCTGTAAGCAATACTTCCGGTGCCATAGCAGGGATACTTGCTTTTATATTTTTGGGAAAGACTATGAATATATGGCAACTTATAGCAGTTACAATGATAACTATTGGCCTTATAGGAATAGGAATAATTGAAAGGGATATGGCTGAAGAAGAAAGAATAAAAAGAAATGAAGTAGTAAGTAGGGAACTTAAGATAGGTCCCATAGCATTGATTTTCCCAATTTTGTATGCTGCAGTAGACGCTATGGGGACATTCTTAGACGATGTTTATTTAAGCAAATTTATGAGCCCTGATGAAGCTTTGGTTTCCTATGAGTTGACCTTTTTAATATGTGGAATTTTAGTGCTTTTATATATAACAATTATAAAAAAAGAAAAATTCAATATCTTGCAACATAAGGATAAAGGATTGGCAGCAATATTTGAGACAGCAGGGCAATATTTTTATGTTTATGCATTAGATACAAATTCTGTAGTAGTGGCACCTATGATTGCAAGTTATAGTATTATATCTGTGCTTTTAGGGAGAATTTTTCTAAGGGAAATGTTAACCAAAAAACAGTATATTTTTATTGCATTAGTAATGGCTGGAATATTCATATTGGGAATTTTTGAATAAATAAAGGTTAAGATATCCTAGTGGGATATCTTAACCTTTAAATCTAATTTTATATATTTTCTGTATAAATATTTTGCTAATCCTAGATATTTTCTTAATTGTTTGTTAATAGAGTATTTGAAGTCTTCAAGTTCTTTGACATCGTCATCTGAGATAGGAAGAGTGCTATATTTGCTTTTTACAAATATGTCTGTTATTTTCTTTATATTTTTTTCACCAGTGTAATAGAATTTATTTGCTATCCTTTCTGCATATTCATAATGGGTTTCTCCACTTTTTTGAGGATATCCAAACAATTCTATAATTTTAATAATTTGCCTATATAAAAATATTATCTTCTCATTATTTGAAAGTTTCTTATATTTAATATCTTCAAATTTGTAGTATATTAATCCTCTAATAAGCCTTATAGATAACAACAGCATTAATATCCCAAACATATAGACTGTTTTTTCGTTTGATTTAGAAGCCTTACTAGTGTCATTTGTATAGTCATTTTCTGTACTTGCCATTGGCATATCATCAATAATTGCATCTTTTGGCGCCCTATCTATTACTTTCTCTCCGTTAATAGGAATATAAGCATTACTTGGAGCGTTTATTCCATTTTCCTGTGAGTTTAGAGATTCAGTCATTCTATTTTCAACAGGGTAGGCAGGAGTTGGTTCAAAGGAAATCCATCCTACAGGCTCAATAAAGGCTTCTACCCATGTATGTGCATTTTTGCCTGTTATTTCATAAATTTCTGGCTCTACTTCGTCAATTGCAATGTATCCTTCAATATATCTTGAAGGAATTCCTTCAAGTCGCAACATTATAGCCATGGCAGTGGCAAAATAGGTACAATATCCCTTTTTTTCATTAAATAAGAAATGATGAATAAACTCAACATTATCAGGTACTTCTTCAACATCATAGGTATATTTGTAATTTTCCCTTAAATAGCTTTCAATAGCAACAGCTTTTTCGTAATCAGTTTTCTTTCCTTCAACTATTGCTTTTACTAAATCTTTTATTTGTTTAGATATATTATCTGGGACTTGTAGATAGATATCAAGATTTTCAATACTATTTTTAGTGTTGTATATACCTTTAGTTAGCAAAACACTATAGGGATATGGCTTTTGTACTTTTAAAGTATATGACTCATTTTTATATATCCCATCAGGAAGTATCATCTCAAAATCGTCGTTTATGAATATTGTTGAATCCTTATCAATATAAACTGCTTCGGGCAAATAAGGGCTAAAAACTGTTTGAGTTGTCAAAGTTAGATTTTTTATGACGATAGTTTTTTCTCTATAAAAGGATTTTCTTTCATAAGATGTCAAGTTGTTTAATCTGCCATTTGGCCTGTATTTTTTAAAGTCTGTGTCATAGGACTGCCAAGAGTTGCCTGTATATATTTGCTTAACATTTCCTCTTAAATATACTGGTTCGTCAGACCTTATAAGCATTATTCTACTGTTATTTAGTTTAACAGGACCACCTAGTTTTGAAATGCCTTCCTGTAAGCCAGTAGAAGAAAAGTCAAACAAAGAAGCTTCTTCTCTTTTCTTAGTATAAGAATCATAACTTCTTAATTCCTTTACAACAGGGAAGTAAGTTTCAACTTTTTCCTGAAGCCATGGCCATTCTATATAATCATAGGTTTTTGGCAAAATTAGTGCTAATGAGACTGTAATTAAGCTATAGATGGAAATCGTCTTAAACCAACTCTTATAAATAATATTTGCCTTTAAACTGTCATATTTATTTAGTCCCATTAACATAATAAAGGATGCTAAAAAAAGAGCCATCATCCAGTAAGCTGAATCGTAGTAATAATACCAGTAATATAAAAAAGGCAATATATAAATCGGCAAAAGAAAATATATTTTCTTCGATTTAAATATAACAATGGATGTAATAAATGAAACTAAAATTATGATTAAAAACCAGAATGGTATTAAATTCTCTGGGGTAATATTTCCTTTTCCTAAGATGTTTTCAATAATATTTTCAATTAAGGCATATGTCTTTTCCCCAATAACAAAAAGAATAGGGTAAAAGTATCTTTGAATTATAAGGAAAATAATAAAAGTAAACAAAAGTAGTGAATAAAAAACTGCTGGATTAAAGATAAAAAACTTGACCAATAAACTGCTTAAAAATATAACAGGAAATTGAACATATGGCTTAAGCTTTAGGCCTATTCCTTCAGCTATTACATATACTAAGCTAAATACCATTATGGAGTAGAGAAGATTATATATGAGATTTTTGTTTTGTTTACGCAAGCTATCCATAATGAGCCTCCAAAATTTCCTTTACATTAGTTTTACAATCTAACCAATATACAGGTATTCCTTCAGATTTCAATTTCTTTTCAATAATTACATCCATATATCCATTGTTATTTTCATAATCAGTAACTACAATAAATACTGGGTATAAGTTTTTCATTCTTAATTTAATACCAAGGGAGCCAATTTTCTTATCTAAATTTGGAGTGACTAAAACTACTGTGGAACTTCTCTTAATAATATCTATTTTAGATGATATGAAGGTAGAAAAGTTCGATTTTCCATTTCCTCTGAATCTTGCGAGTACTTCCAAAAATGGCTTAAAGTCTGATTTTTGCATTCCTTTTATTTTAATAGTGCTATCGTAATTTTGTGTTTCTAATGTAACTTCAATTTTTTGATTTAGACAATAGTTGATGATACTTGCAGTTACATCTACAATTTTATCTTCTATTCTTGTGTCAATATCATTTTTAAAAAGTCTGTATTCGTTATCTAAAAAAATTACTAATTGAGTATCATAGCTATTTTCGTATTCTTTAACTATGGGAGTATTTTTCTTAGCAGTTTGTTTCCAATGTATTGATTTTATGCTATCTCCCTCTTGATATTCCCTAAGGCTGTTAATTCTGCTTTTATCTTGAAAAGATGGATCTTTAATTGAAAGTTCACCAGTTTGTTGGGTAGTAGATGTTTTAAAGGTACTAATGTCAATGACTTCAGGATATACCAACAGGGAAGTAGGAGTCGAAATTTTCTTTTTTAGTGAGAAAAAACCAAATGCATCTTTTATTGTGACGCTAATTTCTCCTACTTCATAGAATCCACGTCTTTTTAATATGATTGTTTCAGAGCCATTATAATATCCTTTTTTTTCAATGGATAATATGACTTTTGGAGAGGTTTTTCCTGTTAGTTTTTTTGAGAAGTCATTTTCTATTTCTAGGTATGTTATTGGGAGGATACTTTTATTATTTATTTTATACATAATTGTTATTGTGTCTCCAGCATGAAGATTTCCTTCTGGAATTTCAACTGTACCTTTTAGAAATAGGTAACAGATTAAACAATGAATAAAAGGTATTAGGTATATTAACAACATTGTATAAAAAAGGAAATAAGGTACAGTTCCGCCAACTAACAATACATAACCAAGTAATATTATAAAAATCAACGGTGAGATATACGTCCTATTATTCATTTACTATCACCGGAATATATATTTGATAAAGCAATTCAGCCAATACTTCATCAGTGCTCTTATTTTCGATCTTTGCTTCTGGTGATAATATAATCCTGTGTGACAGAACAGGATTTACCATTTCCTTAACATCATCTGGTATAACATAATTTCTACCTTCTAAATATGCTTTTGCCTTTGATGCTTTTAGAAGGTCAATGGCTGCCCTAGGGCTTGCACCTAATTGAATAGTTTTATAATTTCTAGTTAAGCTGACTATGTTTATAATATATTCAAATATATCGTCATGAACATATACATTATCAACTTCATCCTGCATTGTTAATATATCTTCTCTAGAAGCCACTGGTGAGATTTGTTCTAGATCTTTAATTGATTTGTAGTTCTTTAATATTTCAATTTCATGGGATTTATCAGGGTATCCAATTGATATACGCATTAAGAAACGGTCAAGTTGTGCTTCTGGCAAAGGAAATGTGCCTTGATATTCTAATGGGTTTTGAGTTGCCAATACCATAAAAGGCCTTTCCAATATGTAATTATTGTCTTCAGTGGATACTTCGCCTTCTTCCATAGCTTGAAGTAAGCTGGACTGAGTTTTTGGAGAGGTTCTATTTATTTCGTCTGCTAAAAAGATTTGAGTAAATATTGGTCCCTTCCTAAAAATAAATGTTCCTGTGTTTTTATCATAAATATTGATGCCAATTATATCAGAAGGCATTAAATCTGGAGTAAATTGAACTCTTTTGTAAGATAAATTTAAACTTTTTGCCAATACTTTAACAAGCGTAGTTTTTCCTACACCGGGTACATCTTCAATTAAAAGATGTCCTCTTGCTAATAGGCAGATTAATACATTTTTTAATACATTGTCTTTTCCGATAATTATTTTTTTTAAATTTTTTAAAATATCTAATGCCTTATCTTTACTCATATTGACCTCCAATTTTTTAAATTGATTTATTATTCTTATTATATAACTATATCATATTTTTTTGTAAAAAAATGAAATTTTTGATTGTGCATCATAATCGTCAAAAAATTAACTAACAATTGACAAAAATCAGAAAATTGAGACTAGACATAATAATATTTTTATATTATCATAAATAAAAATAAATAAAATAAACTTTTAAAAGGAGGCGTGTTTATGGAGAAAAGCCAATTAAAAAGAGAAAATTGGGGCTCTAGAATTGGATTTATCATGGCTGCAGCAGGGTCTGCTATTGGACTTGGGAACATATGGAGGTTCCCATATTTGACAGGAACTAATGGTGGAGGCGCATTTATACTTATTTATTTAGTCATTATTTTAGGTATTGGTCTTAGTGTTATGACTGCTGAATTTGCTATTGGAAGAAGAGCTAGTTTAGCTGCAGCTGGTGCATTTAAGAAATTTGACAGGAGATTTACATTTGTAGGAGTTTTGGGAGTTATTAGTGCATTTTTCATTATGGGCTTTTATCCTGTAGTTGGAGGTTGGGCTTTAGCATATGTATTCAAATCTGTAACAGGTTTGTTATCAAATACTTCTGCAATTGCTGATTATTTTGGCAATTTTATATCAAGCCCAATTGAACCTGTAATATGGATGATTCTTTATTTATTAGCCAATATCGTTATTGTTGCTAAAGGTGTACAAAGCGGTATTGAAAAAGCCAGCAAAATTATGATGCCAATATTATATGTATTGTTAATAGTTATAATAATCAGAAGTGTTACTTTACCAGGTGCTAGTAAGGGCTTAGAATTTTTATTCAAACCAGATTTTAGCAAAGTAAATGGTAGTACATTTTTAGCTGCCTTAGGTCAAGCCTTTTTCTCATTAAGCCTAGGGATGGGCTGTATGATAACTTATGGTAGTTATTTAAGTAAAAAAGAAAACCTACCTAAGAATGCTTTGTTAGTAACTGGAATGGATACATGTGCAGCTTTATTAGCAGCCATAGCAATATTCCCAGCACTATTTGCTTATGGTATGGAACCAACTCAAGGGCCAGGATTAGTATTCGTTGTGGTACCTACAATATTCTCTCAAATGGGCGTAATTGGGATTATATTATCAGTATTATTCTTTATTATTCTTACATTAGCAGCTTTAACTTCATCTTTGTCGCTACTTGAAGTAGTAACTGCTTATCTAATAGATGAAAGAAAGATGGAAAGAAAGAAAGCAGTATCCATTGCAAGCAGTTTGATGATTGTTACAGGAATATTATCCTCCTTATCTTTAGGTCTATTATCAGATTTTAAGGTTCTTTTTGGGGTAGGATTCTTTGATTTCTTTGATATTATAACAGATAAGATATTCCTAGCAATAGGCGGGATGTTAATAGCTATATATACAGGTTGGTTCATGAAAAAAGAAGATATTAAAGATGAGCTTACAAATGGCGGAACCATTCAATTCAAGTTATTTGAAGTATGGTATGCAGTAACTAAATATATCATTCCTATAGCAATCGGTGCTGTAGCTATAGCTGGTATCATGGCTATTGAACAAACTGCATTGATGATTTTTGGTTTAGCATTCATAGTAGTGTTAGCAATATTCTCAAAGAAAATATAATAAAAATGTAGATTTTCTTAATTGTTAAAAAACAATTCTGGGATTTTGAAAAATAGATTAAAAGATAAGAGGATATTATGTTCAATTAATGACCATATATCCTCTTATCTTTTACATAATGGAATATTTAATAAAATGTTAAAAATTATGTATGATAGGTAAAAACAAAGGGATGAATGCATTTATGAATTATCATCATCTTATTATAGTTTTGATTAGTCATGAATTTAAAATGAAAATTAATTTGTGTAGTAATTCGATATTATTTACAAACTAGTATCTCAAATTATATATTGTATTTTATATAAAACCTGATGATTAGAGTTTGATTGATTTAAATGATATATTGAATATAATGTTTAAAATGATAATATGATTGAAAAGATTGAGGAGCGTGAATATCATGTCAGAATCAAAGTTTGTTGAACTACAAAAAGAAATTTTTCATTTATTTGAGCAGGAAAAATATAATAAAGTTCACTCTCTGATTGAGAAAGTACAGGAGGAATTCCCAGAAAGACTTGATAAAACAATTTTTTGGAAGGCTTGTGTTTATTCTAAACAAGGGAATCCACAAAAAGCAATTGCAGTTCTGGAAGAAGGACTAAATAAAGGAATATGGTGGAATCCTTTGACTTTAATTTATGATGAAGATTTACGTAACCTCCAAAGCATCGAAAAATTTAAGATGATAGTAAATAGGTGCCAGGAAATTTTAAATAATTTAAAAAGTACATCTAAACCTCAACTTTTTATTTATGGAAATGATAAATCAAATACTGGAATATTTTCTTTACACTGGAGAGGGTCCAATGTAAAAGATTTTGCCCCTTATTGGTTTGATAATGAACTATTAGACCAGTTTCTTTTTGGATTTCCTCAATCATCTCAAATATTTGGATATAATGCATATTGTTGGGATAATAAGGATATTGCTGTAGAAGAAATAACGACATTATTTAAAAGGTTTAAAGAAAAATATAATACAAAACAAGAAATTATTGCTGGAGCATCACAAGGCGGGAGATTAGCAATTGAACTTGTTTTAAATGATATTATAGCATCAAAAGGATTTATAGCAGTTATTCCTTCTATACAAAATGTAGCAGCTTTTGAAAATTTAATTAATGAAAATAAGAAAGTTATAAAAGGATATATCATTACAGGTGATAAGGATTCGTTTTATAACAATGTTGTAGAGCTTGTAAAGATATTTGAAAAAAATAACTATCAATGCAGATTAATTGTTAAGGAAGGTTTAGGACATTTCTTTCCAAAGGATTTTACTGATTTATTAAAGGAAGCAATAGAATTTGTTATTTCATAAATCATGATGTATTGAGAAGTAAAGATGTATTTAATTTGTAGTCGAACTCTAATTATTTCTATTAGAGGTCGACTACAAATGTAAGATTTATGAATTAAATTATTTTGAAGGTTTTTATAAAATTTATTCAACAATGCTTTCTAATGGTTCTTCTACGCTATAATGTCCCATTAGTGTATCGGTTTTTTTGCCATCAACCAAGAATTGAACCCTGTCTACAGAATCTAAATCTAAAAGGCTAGCTACTATTTGATTAATAGTAAATGTTTCTTGCATAGAGCCACCATAAAGTCCTTCTTGAGCGAAATTAACATAAGCTGTGCCATCAACGACTTCAACACCTAACAATTTCACAGTAGATGGGATGACTGTAGTTGCTTTTTCATTGTCTTTTGGCCCTTTAATAAGTTCCCTTACGATTCTTTCTTCAAGGGAAATATCGCCATATTCAACTTCTCTTTTTTCTATAACTAGCTTTTCTAAGCTTTCATCTCCAGTTTCTATATATTCATTGTTAGCAAAATATAGGTTTACTTCTTTAGTTTCCTTCTCTGGAGTTGGGTCAACTACTTCATTTTCTTTTTGCTCATTAGTTCCAGTTTGATTTTCTACTGCTGGCGGAGTATTTTTTGTGTCATCCTTTTTGGCACACGCTGTTACTGTTATAAGGATTAATACTAAGAATAAAATACCAATTCTTTTTTTCATTTTTTCATCTCCTTTCTTAGGTACTATTATAAGGCATAAATTTTAAATAAAAATAAAAATGTGTTAAAAAAGTATAAAGAAAAGATAAAAATTTTTAAATAAATGGTATTTCTATAACAACTTCCGTACCAATACCCAATTTGCTTTTAACACTAATATTCCAGTTATGTTTATCTATTATGCTTTTAACAATTGTCATTCCAATGCCATAGCCTTCAATCTTTTTATTATCAAGAATCCTAAAGCCATGGCTGAATATTTTGTCAAGATTTTTTTCATCTATTCCTATACCATTGTCATTTATTTTAAGGAATAACTTACTTTTTGATTTTTCAAGCTTTATTTCTATGTATGATTTTGATTTGTTAGAATCTCTATATTTAATGCTGTTATCTATAATATTTAGTAAAACCTCTTTAAATTTATCCTTATCTAGCCTAACTTTTAAACCTTTTATTATATTTGAATAGATTTCCACATTATTTTTAGTTGCATAAGGAGAAATGAATTTAACAGTTTCTTCAATAATCTCACCAATATCATGAGTTTTTAAATCTAAGCTAATATCTTCAAGCTTAATTGAGGTCATAAGGTAATTTACTAATGACTCCATTCTTTCAGTTTCTCCTTTTATATCTTCTAGGTATTCCTTATAAGTGTCAATATCATTATTATTGTCTAGTGAGAGAGAATCTATTAGAACTCTGATTGAGGTGAGGGGGGTTTTTAATTCGTGGGAGATGGAGCTAATAAAGTGCTTTCTGTTAGTTTCAATGTTTTTAAGTTTAGCGCTCATGGTATTAAAAGCAGAAATAAGCTTTCCAATTTCTCCTTTTTCACTATCATTAATTTCATATCCTAAATGGCCTAAAGATAATTCTTCTACTGCTTTGGTAACTTTTTTTAAGGATTTAGTAATACCAGCTGCAGAAATCCATGTTAGAAGAATTGCAAGAGATAGAGAAACAATAGAGATTTTAATCAAATCTTTTTTCAAGTTAGTTAATTCTTTATGTATATAAATTAACGATTTAGAAATTAAAACGGAGCCTATTATCTTATTCTCAGTTCCTGTATTTAAATTTATTGGAACAGCTAATTGAAGGACTTCTCCATGGTCAGTGGTATAAACTTCAGATGAAGATTTTCCATTAAGACTATTCTTTATTTCTGTATTGCTTAATTTTTTTCCTATGTAACTGTTATAGCTATCTATTATGACTTCGTTTTTCTCGTTTATTATTAATATCCTAGCATTGGATTGGTGTGCATAGGTTTTTACCATAATCCTAGTGAAAATAATATCATCTATGTTTCTTTTATACGTATCCGCGACTATATTAGCCATCTGGAATAAAGTAGTCTCTTCATCTTTAATTTTATTTTTCCTGTAATTATCAAGTATCATATAGCTAAAGATTGAAAAAGTAACAACAATAATCAAACTATAAACAATTATCATCTTAACTCTTATTGAAATAGTAACCAACTCCCCATTTTGTAATGATATATTTAGGTTTTTTGGCATCATCTTCGATTTTTTCGCGGATGTTTTTTATGTGAACATCAATATTTCTTACATCAACTGCTTCTTCGCCCCATATCTGCATAAAAATTTGTTCTCTCGTAAAGACTCTTTCAGGGTTTTGCGCTAAAAGGCATAGTACATCGAATTCTTTTTGTGTAAGTTCAATTTCTTTATCATTTTTGAAGACTTTTCTTTTTTCCAAATCAATTTCTAAATTATCAAATTTTAAGCTTTTTTTGTTGATTCTATTTGAACGTTTTGTTATAGCCTTAATTCTTGCAATTAACTCAAGAGTATTAAAGGGCTTAGTCATATAATCATCAGCACCCAACTCAAATCCTAAGATTTTATCATAATCTCCATCTTTAGCTGACAGCATGAGAATTGGAGTGTCATATTTTTCCCTTATCTGCTTGCAAACAATCATTCCGTCAATATCTGGTAGCATCAAATCTAGGATTACAAAATCAATATTTTCATTTTTGAATATATTTAAGGCTTCGCTGCCTGAATATGCTGTAAATACATTATATCCTTGCTGCTCCAAACTGTGTTTCAATCCCTTAACGATAAGTTTTTCATCATCAACTATTAGAATATTAATAGAAATCACCAACTTTCTGTTAAATATTTTACTATTCTTATATTACCATTTTTTAATGAAGATAAAAATCAAAATGTTATTATGGTATAATATGGTTAATTAAATAAGGGGGGATTATATATTGGAACCAATAATCAGCATAAGGAATTTGAGAAAATGCTATGGCGATAAAGAAGTACTAAAGGGAATAAACTTAGATATTTATAAAGGAGAGCTTATAGGATATATTGGGCCAAATGGGGCAGGGAAAAGTACCACAGTAAAAATAATTTTAGGTTTAATTGGAGATTATTCAGGTGAAATAAGGATATTTGGAGAGGACATAAAAGCATGTGGAGTAGAGTATAAGAAGAAAATAGGATATGTACCAGAAACAGCGGACATGTATGAAAACCTTACAGCGAGGGAGTATCTTACATTTATTGGGGAACTTTATGGCATGGGATATGATGAAGCAAACAGAAAAGCTGAGAGGTTAATGGATTTATTTGGTATAAAAAATGTTTATGATGCAAGAATTAGTTCATATTCTAAGGGTATGAAGCAGAAAACTTTAATTATATCTGCACTAATAAATAATCCAGACATTCTCTTTTTAGATGAACCTTTAAGCGGAATGGATGCCAACAGTGTAATGGTGTTTAAAGAGGTTATGGCAGAACTTATAAAAATGGGGAAAACCATATTTTATTCATCTCATATTATGGAAGTTGTTGAGAAGATTAGTAAAAGAATCATTCTAATAAATAAAGGGGAAATCATAGCGGATGGTACTTTTGAAGATATAAAGGACCAATCAATGATGGAAGGTTCTTTAGAAAAAATTTTTAATCAGCTTACTGGTTTTGAAGACCATGAGAGAATTGCAAAAGAAATCGTTTCCACCGTGGTAGAGGGAGAAAGATAGATGAAAGATTTTAAGATATTAAAGATTTTAGATTTATTTAAAATTTATTTTGAAAAACTGGGAATTAATTATCCAGTAATGAGAAAAATTTTGCATGTTAAGCTGTTATTAGATGGTAGAAGGACATCGGCTGTTTTAAGTAATAAGAATTCTAAAAGGAAAGATAATGAAAAAGAAGATAAAAATTACTTTGCAATATCTTTAGTAGGTTATTTTATTTTGGGGTTATTTTTAATTCTTTATATTGTAATTGGAAAAAATTTTTTGCTTCAAATGAGTTTAGTGTTTGGCTTTATTATGTTTGTTATGATGACATCTTTAATAGCAGATTTTAGCTCAGTTTTGTTAGATAGTAGTGAAAAAGTCATTATATTATCTAGACCTGTAGATAATAAAACATACAATATGGCAAAAATATTACATATTTTTATTTATATAAGCATGATTACTTTATCTATATCAGGGCCATCATTAATTGTTTCGCTTTTTAGGCATGGTATAACTTTTTTTCTCATATATTTATTTGAAATCGTATTAATATCCTTATTTGTAATAAATCTTACAACATTTATATATTTATTAGTTCTTAGGTTTTTCAGCGGAGAAAAATTAAAAGATATAATAAACTACATTCAAATAATACTCACTATTGCAATTTCATTTGGATATCAGATGATATTTAGATTTTTTAATTTCCTTGATATAAATAAAATGGGGTATAAAGACAGTTTTTGGAAATACTTATTACCACCTATATGGTTCTCTGGACCCTTTGAGCTTTTAATTAATCAAAATTCAAGTAAACATGTGACTATTTACTCAATATTGGCTATAGTAGTTCCAATTTTATCAATTATTATTTATATTAAATTAATTCCAAGCTTTGAAAGTTATCTGCTTAAACTGAACAGTGTAGAAGGAAAGAACAAAAATAAAGACAAGTTTACAGTATTTTTATCTAAATTAATATGCAAGGAAAGATATGAAAGGACTTTTTTTAGGTTTGCTACAAAAATGATGAAAAATGAAAGAACTTTTAAGTTAAAGGTATATCCAAGTTTAGGTATAGCCATTATATTTCCTTTTTTTATGATTATAAGTATGAATTTAAAAGATTTTTCAAATATAATAAACACAAAACTTTATTTGTGGATTTATATGACCTTTACAATGATACCAACTGTCATTTGGCTACTTGAATATTCAGGCAATTATAAGGGGGCTTGGATTTTTGAAACAATACCTATAAATGAAAAGTCTGTAATAAATAAGGGAACAGTAAAAGCAGCTATAGTAAATTTATTTATGCCAGTATTTGTTTTAGTATCTATTGTATTTTTAATTTTTTATAAGATGAAGATTTTTGACCAAATATTGGTTGTGGGAATAAATATGATTTTGTATACAATTACTATTTATAAGATGAGCAGAAAATTTATTCCTTTTACTAAACCATTTGAAGGTGTAGAAAATACTGTCGGAGGAATAAAAGCCTTATTAACAACTGCACTGGCTGGAGTTTATGCAATTTTTCATTATTTAATAACTAAAATACCTTTTGGAACATATATTTATGTATTATTAGGATTAATATTTGTTAAAGTTTCTTGGAAAAAAGTATTTTAAAAACATGGGGTTTGCTCCATGTTTTTTTATATCAAAATATCGTTGAGAAGATAGCCTAATGTGGCAGAAATTTCAGATTATTAAATTATACCAAATAGAATTGCCCACTATTAAATTAAAGAGCATGATAAGGTATAATTCAGTTGATATCAAATTGTCCATTTGAAGTCGTATTTTTTGATAAAATATGAAAATATGTTATTAAAATAAAAAAATTATAATTTTTATATATTTTTGTTGAAATGTAAGACAGAATTTGGTATATTATAAATAGTTAAATAATTAACAAACTAATTGGCAAAAAAATACAAAAATTATTATGATAGGGGGTAACAAAATGTTTGATTTAAGAGGGAGAGTAGCAGTAATAACAGGTGCGTCATCAGGACTAGGTGTTCAAATGGCTAAGGGACTTGCAGGACAAGGTGCAGATTTGGCAATATTAGCTAGAAGAAAGGAAAAGCTTGAAAAGGTTGCAGAAGAAATAAGGGCTATGGGAGTAAGATGTTTACCAATTGTATGTGATGTAACTAATACTGAGCAAATAAATGCTGCTGCAGAACAAGTTATTAAAGAATTTAATAAAGTTGATATATTAATAAACAATGCAGGTTCATCAGCAAATGCTGGTGTAATTAATATGACAGATGAAGAATGGGATTTTACTATAGAAACTGATTTAACAAGTGTATTTAAAGTAACAAGAGCATTTGCTAAATATATGGTTGAAAGAAAATATGGAAGAATAATTAATATTGCGTCAATGTATGGTTTAGTAGGAAATACTGCCATTGATACAGTAGCATATCATTCATCAAAAGGTGGAGTTGTGAACTTTACAAGAGCAGTTGCTGCTGAGTTGGCAAAATACAATATAACATGTAATGCAATTTGCCCTGGATATTTTGAAACTGAGTTAACAAGAGATGTATTAAGAACAGAAGAATTTACTAATTATATGAAGGCAACAGTACCTTTGGGAAGGTATGGACGAGAAGGCGAATTAAATGCAGCAGCTATTTTCTTGGCTAGTGATGAAGCATCATATGTTACAGGTGCAATAATACCTGTAGATGGAGGATATACAGCAGTATAAAAAAGGACACGAAAGTGTCCTTTTTTTTATGCCCATTTTTGTAGTTAATTTTTATTACTATACTTGTTGACAATATATGAATAAAAAGTAAAATCTTTTTTGCCAACAGAATAATACGGATGAAAGCAATAGAGATGTGTTTAAAATCACTGCTGTGTTTTTATATTGAGTTATATAAAGAATACAAGGGATTTTTATAATGTAGAATGTGTTGACGATATTAATTCTAAAAAGATAAGATTTAATATATTAAGATATTTTGTAATATAAAGTATTGATTTAAATTATGATAATTTTTACTTTAAGAGAAGTATATGTAAATCAGTGGAAGGAGGTGGGTCTATGGAATTAAAAGGTACTTATGGAACTGCTAAGGTTTTTACAGATAATATTGAGAGCGGAGCCAAAGAGCAGATTATTAAATTGCTGAATCAAGACTTTATTGAAGGGACAAGGATTCGCATAATGCCAGATGTTCATCAGGGAGTTGGTTGCGTAATAGGTTTTACTGCAGATATGGGAAACAAAGTAATACCCAATATTGTTGGTGTAGATATAGGATGTGGAATTCTAACAGTTGAGTTGGGCAATATTAAAATAGATTTTCAAACTTTAGATGAAATAATTTATAATAAAATCCCAGCTGGAAACAAAGTACATAATAATGAAAAGTGCAAGTTTGACAAGTTGGAGGAATTATTCTGCTATAGGAATTTAAAGGAAATAAAAAGGTTGAGAAGGAGTATAGGAACTTTAGGTGGAGGAAACCACTTTATAGAAGTAGATGTAGATGAAAATAACAACAAGTATTTGACTATCCATTCAGGCAGCAGAAACCTTGGAAAGCAGGTGGCGGAAATCTATCAAAAAATGGCAGTTAATCTATGTAGTGAAGGATCAAAGACTAAATATCCTAAAGACTTGTGCTTTTTAACTGGAGCATATAGAGAAAAATATCTACATGATATGAAAATTTGTCAAGAATATGCGAGCCTTAACAGGAAAACAATCGCTGAAATAATAATCACATCTTTACTGAAGAAAACTTTAGATGAATTTAATTATTTTGAAACAGTGCACAACTACATTGATTTTCGGGATAATATAATTAGAAAAGGTGCCATATCTGCTTATAAAGGTGAAAAAGTGATAATTCCTATAAATATGAGAGATGGTTCTATAATAGCTGTTGGTAAAGGGAATCCTGACTGGAATTATTCTGCACCTCATGGAGCAGGAAGAATCATGAGCAGAAATATGGCAAAAGAGGAATTAAGCTTAGAAGAATTTAAAAAGACCATGGAAGGGATTTATTCTACTTCAATTAACAAATCTACCCTAGATGAAGCGCCCTTTGCGTATAAATCCATGGAAGAAATAATTGAGAATATTAAGGATACTGTAGATATAATAAAAATTATTAAACCCATCTATAATTTTAAAGCAAGTTAATTGGAAAAAAATAAGGACATTAAGAGGATTCTTAATGTCCTTTAAATATGAAAGTTATAAATTTTAATTAGTATCTAAATTCATATTTGTAACTTGTTTTTTACTTTGCTTAATGCTGAATCCAGTAAATCCATAGATAATTGCAATAATTGGATTAATTAAATTTAAGAATGCAAAAGGAGCGTATTGAAAAGCTGATATTCCTAATGCTGATTTCATAAATGCGCCACAAGTATTCCAAGGAACAAGTGGTGATGTTAAAGTCCCAGCATCTTCCAAAGTTCTAGACAAAAGCCTTGGTTCCAATCCTCTTTCGTCGTAAACCTTTTTGTACATTCTTCCAGGAATTACTATAGCCAAATACTGATCTGCAGCTAATAAATTGATTGCAATACTTGTTAATATTGTAGCAGTAACCAGTGAACCTGTATTATTAGCAAGTTTTAAGATTGCATTACCTACAGCTTGTAGCATTCCAGTCCTTTCCATAATGCCACCAAAGGTCATGGCAAGTAATATCAGTGAGACTGTCCACATCATGTTATCTAAGCCACCACCGCTTAAAAGTTCATCAACCATTGTTATTCCAGTTTCAGTTATTACTCCATAATGAGCAGCATCTATTATATCTCCAATTCCAGCACCTTGGAATACTGCAGCAAATATGCCACCTAAGATGGTACCGCAAATAAGTCCAGGTAAAGCAGGGATTTTAAGTATAACTAATATTATTACTATTATAGGAGGAAGTATTAATAATGGCGAAATGTTGAAATTACTTGAAATTGCATTTAAAATTAAATCTATGTTTTGAGTATCTAATGCCTGTCCAGCATACTTCGCACCAATTATTCCATATAATATTATTGCTATCAAGTAGCTTGGAATTGTGGTGTAGAACATATATCTAATGTGTTCAAACAAAGTACAACCAGCCATTGCAGGTGCTAAATTAGTAGTATCAGATAAGGGTGAAATCTTGTCTCCAAAATATGCTCCAGAAATTATACATCCTGCTATAATAGGAGCTGGAATTCCTAATCCCTGTCCAACGCCCATAAGTGCAACCCCAATTGTTCCTGCTGTTGTCCATGAACTTCCTGTTGCTATTGATACGATAGAGCATATTATCATAGTAGCTACTAGGAAAATACTTGGGGAAAGAATCTTTAATCCGTAATAAATCATTGCAGGTACTGTTCCACTAAGTATCCATGTCCCAATTAATGTTCCTATTGTCATTAGTATAAGCACTGCTTGCATTGAAAGTTGAATCGTTTCAATTGCACCTTTTTCAATGTCTTCCCATGAGTATCCTAACATGAAGATTCCAACAAGAGATGCAGCTATAATTCCTATTATTAATGGAATATGTGGGTCTGCTTTAATAAATATTATTGAAATTGACAGGGCAAATATTAGTACAATAATTGGAATTAAAGCATGACCAATCGTTGCTTTTTTTCTTCTTTTTTCCATTTTAAATCCCCCTTTTAGTTAATAAATTTATAAAAAAGGTAATTAAAGTTTATAATAGTTAAAGCATATTTTCAATACATCAATAGTCTCAAGAATTATTAAAAAAATTAAACAATTCAACAAAATGCCTTTTTTCCAATGAAAATTAATGGTTGTGTAAATATTGGTATTTTTTGTCCAAAGGTTCAAGGGATTTTATTATTGAACCACCTAGGCAAACTTCTCCTTTATATAGGACAGCTACTTGTCCAGGGGTTACTGCCTTTACTGGCTCCTTATACTGTATGTGAAGATTGCCATTATTAAGCATATTAACAATTACTGGTATATCTTTTTGTCTGTACCTGAATTTTGCTGTACATTCCAAAGGCATTTTTGGAGGTTCATCTAATATCCATGATGGCTCTTCACTAATTAAAGATATTGAATACAAGGCAGGATGGTTTTCTCCCTGTGCAACATAAAGTATGTTATTTTTTAAATCCTTTCCAGCTACAAACCAAGGCTCTCCTGTGCCTATTCCACCTATACCTATTCCTTTTCTTTGACCAAGGGTATAGTGAATAAGCCCTTTGTGTTTCCCTAAATATTGTCCATCAACACTAAGTATATCTCCTTCTTTTGCTAGTAAATATCTGTCTAAGAATTCATCAAAATCCCTTTCTCCAATGAAACATATTCCAGTAGAATCCTTTTTCTTTGCTGTATAAAGATTATACTTTTCTGCTATTTCCCTCACTTCTCTTTTCTCTAAATGACCAACTGGAAATAATGTTTTTGATAGGGCCCTTTGACCAATTCGTGATAAAAAATAACTTTGATCCTTATTTTTATCCTTTCCTCTTAGAAGGTAGTATTTACCATTTCGTTTTTCTACTTGGGCGTAGTGTCCCATGGCTATATAATCAGCTTCTAATTTAAGTGCATAATCTAAAAAAGCATTGAATTTAATTTCTTGATTACACATAACATCAGGATTTGGAGTCCTTCCTTTTTTGTATTCATTTAAAAAGTAAGTAAATACCCTATTCCAATATTCCTTCTCAAAATTTATGGTATAAAATGGAATGTCCAATTGTTCTGCAACTCTTCTTGCGTCTTCTGCATCCTGTGTTGCAGTACATACTCCAAATTCGTCCTTTTCAGACCAATTTTTCATAAAAAGGCCTATTACTTCATATCCAGCTTCTTTAAGCAACAGGGCAGAGACAGAAGAATCGACTCCACCGCTCATTCCCAAAATTACTCTTTTTTTCATATAGTTTCCCTCACATTTTTATACTTCAGTTTATATTAATATTTTAGTTTTATCTTGAATAAATATTCTATAGTAAATTTTTAAAAAAATACAACATATTTATGAAATAAAAATGGAGTTTGGAGGAAGGAATAGGGAATGAAGTATTTTATCATTGCAGTAGTATTGATGATTTTAAGCATATTTTGTCAAGCCAGCAGCTTGCTTGCTAGCCAGCCTACAAGCAGTAATTTTGAAATTTTTGAAGAACTAGATAATGTATTAGATGATGAAGAAAATCCAGATGAGGATACTATTGGTGAACTAGATGAACTTAATGAATTAAATGAATTAGAACAGAATACTGAGGTAGAATTTCATGAGGATGCAGAAGAAACTGAAGAGATTATAATTGTAAAATTCAATGTAGAAGGATTAATGCTTAGGGAAGGAATAATAAGCGAAGAAGTATTAAGGCTTAAAAAGTTTTTTATTGTTAAGGGCTATGAAGGGCTAAATGAAAGCTATTATTTTGATAAAAGGACTAAAGAAGTAGTAATAGATTATCAGAGTAAAAACGGGTTAATACCCGACGGAATAGTAGGGAAGAATACCTTTACTAAGATAAACGAAGACATGGAGATAAACAAAATAGTAATACCAAAGTTAGATTTGATTTTTATCATAGATAGTTTGATACCAGAAGGGAACTTTATAGTTATCAATAAAGATAACAATACATTGTACCACCTTAATAATAAACAATTAATTAAAAGATATCCTGTTGCAACTGGAAAAGATATAAAGTATACTCCTGAAGGTAAATTTACTGTTGTAAATAAAGTTATAAATCCATATTGGGGTGGTGCAGGAATATCTAAGCCAATAAAGGGAGGAGATCCCAGAAATCCATTAGGCAGCAGATGGATGGGGTTAAGCATAGGTGGAGGACGGAAATACGGAATTCATGGGAATTCAGACAAAAGCAGCATTGGGAAGTATATTTCTTTAGGATGTATTAGGATGTTTAATGATGATGTGGAAGAACTCTTTGATCTGATTTCAGTTGGGACACCGGTATGGATAGGAACTGAGAATACTTTGAAAGAATTAGGAATAGTGTTTGGTTACAATATGGTTACGAATGTAGACAGTGAGGTGCAACATATAGTAAAATAAAATAAATGGTAGAAGGGAAGGGAATTACAAATGAAGAAGAAATCATTAATTTTGATTATATTTATAATATCTATAATATTGATTAAATATATTCAAATTAAAGTTTTGGCTTCAAGCGAGATACAAATCAATATTGATGGGAAAACAATCGATTCTTCAGTATCCCCTTTTATAGAAAATGGAAGAACGATGGTGCCTATTCGTGTAATTAGTGAAGAGTTAGGTGCGGAAGTTATTTGGAATGAAAAGGATAGAACCGTTGAAATTATAAAAGGGGATACTGCAATATTGTTAAGAATAAATAGTAGGTTAGTAGAATTAAGGGATAAGGAAAGAAGGTTTATCTTATCAGATGTATCTCCTAAAATTGTCAGTGACAGGACCTATGTCCCTCTTCGATTAGTAAGCAGTGGGCTTGGCGTAGTCGTTAATTGGGATGAAAAAAATAGAACTGTTTATATTAATTCAAGAGAAAAAGCTGAAATTGAACCTTTTTATGATATAAAGATAACATCATTATCAAATGGACAGACTATAACAGGGAAAACAGAATTACAGGTAAGTTTAGGTAGTGAAATTGAAAACGCTAAAGAGATAAAATATCTTTTATTGGACCCAAGTAATGCTAAAGGTTTCATAATCGGAAGAGGCAATGATATTACTAAGAAATATATATGGCTGCCAAGCTTAAATGATAATGGTGAAAAAGTAATAGTTGCTGCAGTATATAATGAAAATGGAAATTTCATTGCAGGAGATTCAGTTTATGTTAATGTAAATATTAAACCAGAAGTGCGCTTAATTGGACCAGATAATTATATTGTAACTGGCACAGCCAGTTTATCTGCTGATTTGAATTTTGAAGCATATTATGTAAAATATTCAATGATAAATTTAGATAATAATAAAACAACATTGACCACAGAAATGGACCCTTATGGCACATACAACTGGTCTCCAATGTGGGAGGATAATGGAAATTATTTATTGAAAGTAATTGCTTATGATTATAATGGACAAGCATTTGAAAGCGAATCTGTTTCAGTTAAAGTAGAGGTACCTAAAAAGCTGTCTCTTACTGGTGTAAAAGAAGGGATGACAATTGATAAACCTGTAACATTATCAACTTCACGAAATTTTCAAGTTAGTGAAACTGAATATGTTATTATAGATGCAAATACTGGGGAAGAAAAGGTTCTAGCAAAGATGGGATATGGAAGCTACAAATGGTTTCCAATACCTGAAGACACTGGAGTAAAAAAACTATTTGTAAGAGTTAAGGATACAAGGCTTAATACTATTGAGAGTGAAAAAATTACTGTATATGTAGATGGCACTCCAAAACTCATTTTAAATGGAATTGGCCCAAATCAAGTTGTAACTAATGATGTAAATTTAGGAGTTATAAGTAATGTGAATATAACTGATGTTAAATACATCTTTACAAATGTTGAAACAGGAATTACGAGGATTTTAAATTCTGGTGATGGTACAGCAGTATTTTCGCCTACACCTGGAGATAATGGTATTTGGAAAATCACAGCCACAGCAAAATATGGAGATAAAACATTAGAGAGCGAAGAAATACAATTTAAAATATATTTAGGCAAACTCTATAGTTCAATGCCAATAATAGAAAAAGATAAATTCATGGGATTAGCATCAGACCTTGCTAAAGCTTCATGGGAAAAAACTGGAATGTCTGCAGCATTGCAAACTGCACAAGCAATACTTGAAACTGGATGGGGGCAAAGCGTTCCAGTTGATAAATATTCGGGCAAATTATCTTATAACTTATTTGGAATAAAGGGAAAAGGAACAGCTGGTTCTGTAATATCAAACACATGGGAAGAATATAATGGAAATAGATATCGCATTGATGCAGAATTCAGGGCATACAATAGCGTAGAAGAAAGCTGGAATGACCATAAGAATTTATTATTGACAAGTAGCAGGTATGAACCCTTTAGAGATGTCATGTTTAATGGTAATTTTGGGGCATGGGCTTTAAAGAGATGTGGCTATGCAACTGATTCGCAATATGCTATTAAATTAATAGATATTATGAGGCGCTATAATCTTTATGAATTGGATAAGCTAGGTATTTAAAATGGGGCTATTTCATAACTTAGCAAAAGTTATGAAATAGCCCTTTACTTTTCCTCATAATTAATACTTATTTTAGAATATTAGAAAATTTTAATAGCCTTTCTTTAAATCAATGACATTAATAAGCTCTTCATTATTTATATACCTTTTCATATTCTTATAAGTAATTTCAAATCTTCTTTTGCCAGTCATTTCTGAGCCCCATGAATTATGAGGAGAAATAATTACATTGTCCATATTCCATAGAGGACTGTCTTTAGGAAGTGGTTCTGTTTCAAATACATCTAGTGCAGCTTTTTTGATTTTACCTGATTTTAGATTTTCTATTAGGGCATTTTCGTCAATTATGGTGCCCCTTGCGATGTTAATTAGATAAGTTCCATCTTTCATGCTTGAAAATACTTTTTCATCTACGAGGTGGTGAGTTTCTTTTGTATAAGGTGCAGCGATTACAAAGAAATCGCATTGGGATATTTCTTGATAAATCTTATCTATTGGATAACATTCATGGAAGTATTCAGCTTTTCTACCACTCCTATTAAATCCTATTATTTTAACTCCAAAAGGTTCAAACCTTTTTGCAGCTTCTTGGGCAATTGAGCCTGTTCCTAAGAAACCTACTGTTTTACCATGGAGTTCGAGCAAAGAAGTGTCCATTTTCCAAATTTTTTCCTCTTGTTTTTTGTAGAATTCTTTGCTGTTTTTTAACATTTCTAGTGCCTTTAAAACTATCCATTCAGCTATTGGTATGCTATATCCACCTCTATTATTTGTAACAATTATGTTCCTTTCAAGCACTTTGTCCACTGGGAGCTGATTTATACCTGCACTTAACAGTTGTATCCATTTTAGTTTTGGAAATAAATTAAAATCAAGTTTTCTGAAAAGATCACCAGAAGGGTCAAAAGACACTAAAACTTCAACATCCTTCATTTCGTCTGAATAGGAAAAATCTCGTTCGTCTTTAAAGATTATTTCATAACCCAAATCTTTAAGGCTTTTCATTTCATCATCTTGATATTTGTAAGTTATAAGAGCTTTCACTTCGATTCCCCCTTTTTCTGTTATAAAATTCAATTATATAATACCCATCTGAATTACAATACTAGCAGTTAATATTAATTATAATCTAATTTATAAATGTATAATTCTTGTTTGATTATATAGAAAAATGTATATAAATTCTATAGAATTTTAATAAAATTTATAAAAAAGCACATATAATAAATGCTAAAGGGGGATTTATTTTGATTAAAAGAAGGCTGCCAATGACTAGAAAACAAAAAAGAAAAATAGCATTAAGTATTATTGCAATTTTTCTAGCAATATTTGGAATAGAACGAATTTATAATTTGAATAGTGAATTTCATGTAACAGCAATGGATGCATCATATTATGGATTTATTGATGCAAGGTTGACTACTGATGAAAAATTATATGATTTCGAATATTTATGTGATGTATTAGAAGAGAATTATCCTTTTTTTAAAGTTAATAAAAGATTGAATAATGTTGATTGGTTGGCTAACAAGAATAAATATAAAAGAATTATAAGGAATACGAAAAACGATGCAGAATTTTATATGGCGATGGATAAAATTTTAAACGATTTACATAATGGTCATGTTAATATTTTAGATGGGAACTCTTATAGAAAACTCTATAAAACTTATTATACATATTATTCAAGCAGTAGCGATCCATATAGATATTTATCGAAGTATGATGTTTTTACAAATCCTTTTGTAATGAATAGATATCAGTTTAGTGGGACTCAAGAAGAACTTAAAAATGTAGATGTATTATCTAACGATGCTAAACTGGAAACAAAAATTTTGATTAAAGATAAAGTTGCATATATGAAATTTTCAAGCATGGCTAATTACAGCACTTCCCAAGAAGACCGTGAAAAAATAAAAGAATTCTTAAATGAGGTTCAAGATTATGAAAAACTTATTATAGATATAAGAGGTAATGGTGGTGGAGATAATTCTTATTGGGAATATATAGTTGCTTTGTTGACAGATAAACCATTGCATTTCAGTTATTATGCCTTTTTTAAAGATAGTCATCTAAATACTTATAACCTTAGTCCATATAAGCTTACAAATGTTAAAACTGTTAAAATATTAAATGAGCAAACATTATCTCAGTTTCCGGAAGAAGTTACAACTGATTTTGATTATTATAATAGATATACTATAAATATTAACCCATGGACTCTTAATGTTAACAGTTTTGATTATATTGCTTTTAAAGGCAAAATTTATATATTGGTTGATCGCGGTGTGTTTTCAACTGCAGAAAAATTTGCTTCTTTTGCTAAGGATACTGGTTTTGCTACTTTAATTGGTGAACCAACAGGTGGAGAAAGGGTATTTGAAGAGATTCCTTTAATATATTTGCCTAATAGTAAATTTGTTGTTAGATTCAGCAGAGAACTTGGATTAAATGCAGATGGCACAATAAATATGGAAACAAAGACGACACCTCATATTTTAGTTGATCCGACTTACAATGAGGACTTTACTAAGGACGCATGCATACAAGCAGCTATAAATGATTGATGAGCGGAGATTGATTTTCAATCTCCGCTATTTGTATACTTTTTTTATTTATGACAATAATATATGGAGTAATGTTTGTTCTTAGGAGGGGAATATGGTAGTTGGCATACCTAAAGGGCTTCTATTTTACAAATACCATCCTTTTTTTACGACCTTTTTTAGGGAATTAGGTTCAGATATAATTATATCTCCAGATACTAATAAGGATATTTTAGATGAAGGTGTAAAGTACTGTATAGATGATGCGTGCCTTCCTATAAAGGTTTTTCATGGTCATGTAGCGTATTTGAAAGATAAGTGCGATATTATTTTAATACCTAGAATTATACAAGTTAGGGAAAGGGAATATATTTGTCCAAAATTTTGTGGTTTACCAGAGATGGTGAAGAATTCAATACCTAACATGCCTAAGATTGTAGATATGCCAATGTATATAATCTCATGGAAGAAGTTGTATCCATGGGCTATTAATGCGGGCAGAATGATAACCACTAACAAGTCTAAAATAAAAAAGGCTTTTGATACAGCTTTAAAAGAGCAGGAAAATTTTAAACTAATTTTAAAGGATAGTGATAAACAGATAACAGTAGCAATATTAGGACATCCTTATAATATATTTGACAATTATATAAACATGAATGTAGTTAAAAAGCTAAATAAGCTTGGTGTTGGAGTAGTTACAGAAGAATCTTTGGATGAGAAGATAATTGATGAAGAGATAAAACATTTATATAAAAGACCTTTTTGGACATTTGCAAGGAATGCTTATGGCTTTGCTTCAAATATTTACAAGGACAATAAAGTTAACGGAATTATATATATTTCTTCTTTTGCTTGCGGGATAGATTCAGTTGTCATAGAACTTATCAAGAACAGAATTGGGGATTTTCCATTTCTAACATTAAAGATTGATGAGCACACAGGTGAAGCAGGATTAGATACAAGACTGGAAGCCTTCATAGACATGTTAAGGAGGAGTAAAAGATGAAAATTACAGCTCCACATCTGGGAAATGTTTATATAGCATTAAAAGCCTTGTTTGATGGCTTAGAAATAGAATATATAATTCCGCCATTAAACAATAAGGAAGCTTTAGAAATAGGCTCTTTATATTCACCAGAAGAAATATGTTTACCCTATAAGATAATGATAGGTAATTATATTCAAGCAATAGAAAAAGGAGCTGATACGGTTATTCTTACAGGCAGCTGTGGACCTTGCAGGTTTGGGAAATATGCTGAAATGCAGATGAATTTAATTAAAAAGCTTGGAAAAAATTTAGACTTTATTGTAATAGATTCACCTGGAGACATTGGAATTCGCGAATTATTTAATAGAATAAATAGAATATCAACAAACAGCAAAAAGGCCAAGATAAATCAGCTAGATGCCCTTATAAAGGCTGTTAGGATAATGAATTTAATTGATGAAATTGAAGAGAAGGCCCATTTTTTAGCAGGTTATGAAAAAAATAAAGGGCAGTGCAAAAGAATATTAAATAGCTGTAAGAGGGATGCTTTAAATACGAAAAATCCCAAAGAAATGCTAGAAGTTTTAGAAGAATATAAAAAGGAATTAGAAAATGTGGAAATTGATAAGGATAAAAACCCAATTAAAATAGCCATTATAGGCGAGATATATACCATAATTGAACCATTTGCCAACATGTACATTGAAGATAAATTAATGGATTATGGTGTTTCTACAAAAAGAAGGCTAACTCCTAGTTGGTGGGTTAAAGATACTGTTTTGAAGCCTACTAGATTAAACTCTTTAGCAATAAGAAATAATGCAAAATGTTATCTTCCCGTTGGAATTGGAGGACATGGCATTGAATGTGTTGGGGAGGCAGTACTGGCTCAAAAAGAAGGTTTTGATGGCGCTATACAAATTTTCCCTCTTGGTTGTATGCCTGAAATAGTTGCAAAGGCTATACTGCCTACTATTTCCAGGGAAAAGGACTTCCCTATAATGTCTTTAGTAGTAGATGAAATGACAGGTGAAGCGGGATTTGTAACAAGGATTGAGGCTTTTATTGATCTGCTTGAAAGGAGAAGAAAAAATGTATTATTTAGGAGTTGATGTAGGCTCGGTTAGCACAAACCTTGTACTGTTAGACGAAAATAAAAATGTAGTTGAAAAAATATACATAAGAACAAAAGGTAACCCCATTAAAGCTGTTCAGGAAACTTTCAGGATTATAAAAGATAAATATGGCCAAATAGAAGTAGGAGGAGTTGGAACCACAGGTAGCGGTAGGCATATAGCAGCAACCTTAATAGGTGCAGATGCTGTTAAAAACGAGATAACATCTCATGCTGTTGCTGCATTAGAGGTTGATAAAGATGTGCAGACAATTATAGAAATTGGAGGACAAGATTCAAAGATAATAATAATTAGAAATGGGATAGTTACAGATTTTGCCATGAATACTGTTTGCGCAGCAGGTACAGGTTCATTTTTAGATAGGCAGGCTGAAAGGCTGGATATTCCCATTGAAGAATTTGGAGATTATGCATTAAAATCTAATGTGCCAGTGAGAATAGCTGGAAGATGTGCTGTATTTGCAGAATCAGATATGATTCACAAACAGCAGTTAGGCTATAATAAGGCAGATATCATTAGAGGACTTTGCGAAGCGTTGGTAAGGAACTATCTAAATAATGTCGGTAAGGGAAAGGAGATACTGCCAAAGGTTTTCTTCCAAGGTGGTGTTGCTGCAAATAAAGGAATGAAAGATGCATTTGAAAGGGCTTTAGGATTTGAGGTAATAGTCCCTAGAGATTATAATGTCATGGGTGCCATAGGTGCAGCTATATTAGGGAAGGAAGTTGCGGATAGGGTAGGTAAGACTAATTTTAAAGGAATAGATATTGCAAATAGCATCATAGAGTCAAACAGTTTTGAATGTACTGGATGCAGCAACAGGTGTGAAGTTGCAAAATTAATTCAAAATGGAGAGGAAATAGGCTGTTTTGGGGATAGATGTGGAAAATGGAGCAATATTATTTTGAAAAATAGTTATTAAATTATAAAAAAATGTTGACAAAGTATCTTTAGCGTGCTATATTTGTATCTAATTAATACATTAAAAGACCAAAACTTCAAGTTATGCTAATATTTAAATACTGTGATGAAGAGTGAACTATCAAAAGTCGATTACAGAGAGCTGGAGAAGGTGAGAGCCAGCATCAATATGATAGGGATCGATCACTTCGGAGTTATATGGCTGAACAAAAGTAAGCCATATTGGTAGGCCCCATTATAAGGCTAGGGTTTATAAAATGAACCTAGTAAGGTAATTATCGTGAGATAATTACAAAGTAGAGTGGTAACGCCATGTTGGCCTCTACGTGTATTTTTATACTCGTAGAGGCTTTTTTATTTAGTTTTTATCGGCCGATAATGAACTATCTATTATATTATTACAATAACAATCATAGGAGGGACGCTTTAAATGAACAAAAAAATGTATGTAATATTTTTATTAGTATTGGGATTGTGCTTAATTGTTGGATGTGCAACAAATACATCTTCTAACAATGGAGAAACTATTAGAGTTGGTTTAAATTATGAACTGTCAGGTTCAGTTGCAACTTATGGTCAAGGTTTAACAGAAGGTATAGAATTGGCAGTTGAGGAAATTAACAACAGTGGTGGAGTTTTGGGGAAGCAATTAGAACTAATTAAACTTGATAATAAATCTGAAGATACTGAATCTGCAAATATAGCTACAAGGCTGGCAACTAGGGATAATGTTGTTGCTATATTGGGAGCAGCTACATCGGGAAATACTAAGGCTGCTATTCCAGCAGCTATGGCAAATAAAATTCCTATTATTTCAGGTTCTGCAACAGCAGATGATATAACTATGGACAGCGATGGAAATATTAGAGAATATGTCTTTAAAACCTGTTTTAGCGATTCATATCAAGGTATAGTAATGGCTGAATTTGCAACAAATGATTTAGGAATAAAAAAAGTAGCCATATTAGCGGACAGTACATCAGATTATGCCAAAGGGCTTTCAAAGTCATTTAAAGAGACTTTTGAAAAATATGGGGGAAAGATTTTAATAGAAGAAGCGTATAAATCGAAGGATACAGATTTTAAAGCTGTGTTAACTAGTATTAAAAGCGTAAATCCTGATGCAATATTTATCCCTGGATATTATGAGGAAGTAGGCTTAATAGTTAGACAAGCTAGAGAACTTGGCTTAGATGTGCCTATATTGGGCGGAGATGGATATGAGTCTCCAAAATTTGCAGAAATATCTGGGAAAGAAGCAGCCAATAATGTTTTTTATTCAAATCACTATTCACCTATGGATGATTCAGAAGAAGTAGTAGGTTTCAGAGAAAGGTTTAAAAAGAAGTATAACAAAGAACCAAATGGATTTAATGCCCTTGGATATGATTTGGCTTATTTATTGAAAGATGCTTTAGAGAGGGCAGAAGAAGCAAATCCAGAAAAATTAAAGAAGGCTCTAGAATCAACAAAAGATTTTAAAGGAGTTACAGGAACTATAACAATAGATGAAAATCATAATCCTATTAAATCAACAACAATAATTGAATTAAAAGACGGAGTTCCAGTATTCTTGAAGAAGCTTGATCCAAAATAAAATAGAATGGGATGTCTATAGATAAGTTTAATAGACATCCCACAATAGAAGGGGATGTTATTATGGCGCAATTTTTACAACAGCTTATCAATGGTATTTCCTTAGGCAGCATATATGCCTTATTGGCATTAGGATATACAATGGTCTATGGAATAATAAAGCTAATAAATTTTGCTCATGGAGATATTTACATGGTTGGTGCATATATTGGATATGCAGTAACTAAGTATTTAGGTTTAGGATTTATGCCAGCTTTATTGATTTCTATGGCTGCATGTGGTGTATTAGGAATATTAATTGAGAAATTAGCTTATAAGCCTTTGAGGAATTCATCAAGGATTTCAACTCTTATTACTGCCATTGCAGTTTCACTGTTTATTGAATATACTATGATGTTCTTTGTAAAACCGGATAGCAGAACTTTCCCTAAAGTGTTAAGTAACAATAAGGTTGATTTGTTAGGCGGGGAAGTTTTGCTTGATATAAAGAATATCTATATAATTTTAGTAACTATTGTTCTTATGATTTTGCTTCAATATATTGTTAATAAAACAAAGATAGGGAAGGCTATGAGAGCTGTGGCATTAGATAAGGATGCAGCACAGCTCATGGGTGTAGATATAGATAAGACCATATCTTTTACATTTTTGATTGGCTCTGCATTGGCAGGTGCTGCTGGAGTATTGGTTGGAGTATATTATAATACAATAAATCCACTAATGGGTACAACTCCTGGATTGAAAGCATTTATATCTGCAGTTCTAGGAGGTATAGGAATAATACCTGGAGCAGTGTTTGGTGGATTCTTTTTAGGAATGGTTGAAACTTTGGTTTCAGCTTATGGCAATTCAATTTTCAAAGATGCTGTTGCTTTTTCAATACTAATTATTGTATTGCTTGTAAAACCAGACGGATTACTAGGGAAAGCAGTGAAGGAAAAGGTTTAGGAGGTCTTTAGATGAGGAAAAAAGGTAAAAAAGTTCTAAATGTCATCTTTATTGTTGTTTTATATTTATTAATTCAAATGCTCATCAGCATTGGTATTATAGATTCCTTTTATGAATTAAATATAGTGATTATCTGCATAAATATCATTCTTGCTGTTAGTTTGAATTTAATTACAGGTATAACTGGTCAGTTTTCATTAGGACATGCAGCTTTTATGTCTATAGGTGCATATACCTCAGCAATATTAACTGCTAAATTTAATTTACCATTTATATTGGCTCTATTCATATCAGGATTTGCAGCATCACTGGCAGGAATAATGATAGGCTTGCCAACTTTAAGGCTTAAAGGGGATTATTTAGCCATTGCAACATTGGGATTTGGTGAAATAGTAAAGGTAATTGCTACAAATACTGATTATATTGGCGGGGCCATAGGATTTAACGATATACCACGATATACAAATTGGACATGGGTTTATATTTCAGTAACAGCTACAGTAATATTGGTAAAGAGATTTGTCAATTCTTACCATGGTAGAGCATGTAGAGCAGTGAAGGAAGATGAAATTGCTGCAGAATCTGTGGGAATTAATACAACTTTTTATAAGGCATTGGCCTTTGCCATTGGAGCTTTTTATGCTGGAGTGGCAGGTTCTTTATATGCCAACTACTTTTATTTCATTAAACCAGATTCTTTTGGATTTATGAAATCTATAGACATATTGATAACAGTAGTTTTTGGAGGTATAGGAAATATTATTGGTTCAATAATTGGAGCTGTTTCACTATCAATAATTTCGTTATCCTTGCAAGATATAGCTGAGTTGAGAATGGTTATTTATTCTGTCGTATTGTATTTAATAATGATATATAGAAACAATGGAATGTTTAGAAAAAGAGGATTTAAGATATTTAAAAATAGAAAGAAGGTAAAATACAATGTGGGTGTTATCAGCAAATAATCTTTCAAAAGATTTCGGAGGAATTAAGGCAATAAACAATATAAATGTAAATATAGAAGAAGGGAAAATAGTTGGCTTAATTGGCCCCAATGGGGCTGGAAAGACTACTTTTTTCAATTTATTAACGGGAATATACAGCCCTACGACAGGAGAAATAGTATACAACTTAAATTCAACAGTAAGTACTAAAGATTTGAAACCACATAAAACTGTTCGTTATGGTATTGCTAGAACTTTTCAAAACATTAGACTTTTTGGAAATATGACTGTTTTAGAAAATATACTTATAGGATTTCACAGCAGATTTAAATATGGGATTTGTACTGCTATGTTTAGGCTTCCTTCATATTTTAAAGAAGAATCAAATGCATATAGAGATGCCATAGAACTCTTGGATAAATTTAAGCTGTTATATAAAAAGGATGAATTAGCGAAAAATCTTCCATATGGCGAGCAGAGAAAACTTGAAATTGCACGGGCTTTAGCTTCAAATCCAAAGCTTCTTTTATTAGATGAGCCTGCAGCAGGCATGAATCCAGTTGAAACAAAAGAGCTTAGAGAATTGATTAACTGGATTAGGGACATCTTCAATCTTACTGTAATTCTAATTGAACATGATATGTCATTAGTAATGAATATCTGTGATGAAATATTAGTATTTGATTATGGGAATTTAGTTGCAAAAGGCACTCCAGAAGAAATAAGGAATGATGAAAGAGTTATAAAAGCATATTTAGGAGAGGATGTGGAAAAATGTTAGAACTCTCAAATGTAAATGTCTACTATGGGCCAGTTCATGCTGTAAAAAATTTAAATTTAAGAGTGAAAGAAGGAGAAATAGTAACTTTAATAGGTGCCAATGGTGCAGGAAAGAGCACTACTTTAAAAGCTATATCTGGATTAAAGAAATATGAATTAGGAGAAATAAAGTTTAAAGGAGAAAATATACATTCCCTCAATCCTATGAATATTGTTAAATTGGGAATTTCATATGTTCCTGAAGGCAGGAGGATATTTTCTAACATGACTGTTATGGAAAATCTCGAAATGGGCGCTTATACAAGAAAAGATAAAAATGGGATTAAAGAAGATTTCGAAAAAGTTTTTACCATATTTCCAAGGCTTAAAGAAAGAAAAGAACAAATAGCAGGAACATTATCAGGTGGAGAGCAGCAAATGCTTGCCATTGGGAGAGGATTAATGTCAAGGCCAAAATTATTATTACTTGATGAACCTTCCATGGGACTAGCGCCTATAATTGTAAAGGAGATATTTTCAGTTATTGAAAATATCAATAAGGAAGGCATATCCATATTACTAGTAGAGCAAAATGCACATTTAGCACTTAAAATATCAAATAGAGCCTATATTATCAGAAACGGTGAGATTGAATTAGAAGGATGCAGCAATGATTTATTAGAAGATAAAAGGGTTAAAAAAGCATATCTTGAAGGATAACAAAAAGACTACCAAATATTATTGGTAGCTTTTTGTTAGAAGTCTTCTTTTAACAACTTTTCAACTGTATTTACATCTTCACTAAAATTAAGCGGTTTTACAGCAGGACCATTCAATATTTCTCCTTTGTAGGAGAATCTAGAGCCATGGCATGGACAATCCCAAGATTTTTCTGCATTGTTCCAATTTAATTCACATCCCATATGTGTACATGTGGTGTTGACAAAATGAAGTTTTCCATTTTCATCTTTATAAGCTCCAACTTTGTTTCCATCTATTTCTATTATTTGGGCTTCTTCATTCGATAAATCAATTTCTTTTTCTATTGGTTTAATTTTCCCTCTTATCAGATGTTTCGCAACATCGGTATTAACAGTAATAAATTTTTTTGTGGATTCCAAAGTAGTCTTCCTTGATGGGTTAAAAACATCCTGCCATGGGCTTTCTCCATTTAAAATTAAATCTCTAATTATTAATGAAGCCACTGTGCTGTTAGTCATACCCCATTTTTGGAAACCTGTTGCAACAAATAAATTTGGGGTATTTGATGTGTAATATCCAATGTATGGTACTCCATCTAATGTCATACAGTCTTGAGTAGACCATCTATAGGGGATATCTTCAATTGTAAAAACATCTTCAGCGAAGTTTATGAGTGCGTTATAATGTTTATTCATGTCTTCTCCTTGGCCAGTTTTGTGGTTTTCTCCTACAACGAGAATAAGTTCTCCAATGCCAGTATTTACACATCTTAATGAGCGAGGAGGGTCTTCTACATTGATATACATTCCTCCTGGATATTTTTCCTGAGCTTTAATTCCTATAATATAACTTCTTGACGTGTAAATTCGAGAATAATACATACCATGTTTATTATAAAAGGGATAGTGGGAAGCGATTATAACCTTTTCTGCATTGATTGTTTTTCCTTGGGAAGTTGTTAAGATATAAGTGTTGTTTTCTTCTATGTCAACAATCCTAGTTTTTTCAAATATTTGGACTCCTTTCTCATTGATTATTCTTGCCAAAGAGGTTAAGTATTTAAGCGGATGGAAATGAGCTTGGTTATCAAATTTAACTGCCCCTACATTTGGAATATCGAAGGGAATGTCTTTTACATAGGATGCACTTATACCTAAACTTGATGCAGTATCAATTTCTTCTTGTATTTTTTCAAGGTTTTCTTCTTTTTGGGCAAATACAAATGCTGACTCTTGAGTATAATCACAATCTATGTTATTTTCATCTATAATCTTTTTTATTTCACGAATTGCTGATTCATTGGCATTTGCATATTGTTGAGCTAATTCCATGCCAAACAGGTCTTTTATTTTGCTGTAAATTATGTTATGCTGAGATGTAATTTTACCAGTTGTATAGCCTGTTGTTCCATGACCTATTAGATTGGCTTCAAATACTGCTATATTTAAATTAGCATGTGATAACTGATATGCAATTTGAATACCAGCTAAACCTCCACCAATTATGGCAATATCCACTTTTATGTTTTCTTCCAGGGATGGGTATTTAGTAAATTCAACTGAATCTATCCAATATGATTTAGGTGGATTTTTGAAAAGACTGTATCTATTGAAATTCATAATATCCTCCTTGCTTAATATAAAAGGCTTTAACTTTATTGTTTCCTTTTTTAAAATTTATATTTAAGAGTAAATTATTACAAAAATGTAAAAAACTCAACTAAATTAGTTAGTCAAAAAAGGTGTATAGTAGTAATAGATAATTATTTTTTATAGATTGAATTGAAAGGAGCATAATATGGCAAACTGCAATAATTGCCCATCTAGAAACAATTGTTCGAAATCACAACAAGGATGCACAATTGTTAACAATCCTTTAAATAAAATAAATAAGGTTATTGGAGTTATGAGCGGTAAAGGAGGAGTAGGGAAATCTACTGTTTCAACTCTTATAGCAGAAGGATTAAGAAGTGAAGGATATAAAGTCGGAATAATGGATGCAGATATAACTGGACCAAGTATTCCAAGGCTTCTTGGATTAAAAGATGTTCATGTTGTATCAAAAGATAATTTAATTCAACCTGCATTGACTGATAATGGAATTAAGGTTATGTCTTTTAATTTATTAATGGAAGATGAATATCAACCTGTAATCTGGAGAGGGCCACTTGTATCATCAGTAGTTAAACAATTTTGGACAGATGTTTATTGGGGAGAATTAGACTACTTAGTTATAGACATGCCTCCAGGCACTGGCGATGTTGCATTAACTGTGATGAGCTCAATTCCAATTAATGGCCTAGTTATGGTTTCTGTACCTCAAGATATGGTATCAATGATAGTGGCTAAAGCTGTAAATATGGCAAAAAGGCTTAATATAGATGTACTAGGGGTAATACAAAATATGAGCTATATTCAATGCCCAAACTGTGAAGAAAAGATAAGAATGTATGATGATGAAGACATTGAAAATTTTTTGAAAGAACTAAATCTAAAACTATTAGGAGAATTACCTATGGTAAAGGAAATTAGTAACATTTCGTTTAAGGGATATGACAGCTCTAAAGAGGCCATAGAAAAACTGTTTAATCCTATATTAAAAAGAATCCTTGAAGCCATAAATTAAGTGATTTGATGAATGAATAAAGTGGAGGATTTATAAAATCCTCCACTTTTGGTTTCAGAAATTATAATTTCTTTTGCATATAGATTTTATCTTATGTTATAAAGTTAATTGTATGTAATTCTTCAGATTTAAAAATTATTCACTATATTATATAATAGTTAATGGATTATTTAGAGATGGAGGTAATATATGAAGAAAATTTTAAAAAATAAAGAATTCTTAAGGAACATGCTAGCCATTGCAATTCCAATTGCACTCCAAAATTTAATAATTTCTTCACTAAATATGGTAGACACATTGATGATTTCAGAACTGGGAAAATCCAGTATAGCAGCTGTAGGACTTGCTAACCAGCTATTCTTTTTTTATTCATTAATATTATTTGGTATTAATAGTGGGGCATCAGTATTCATATCCCAGTATTGGGGTAAGAAGGATAAAGATAATATTAAAAGGGTACTTGGTTTAGCCATAATTTCTACTGTTTTAACAGGTTTAATATTTACAATAGTAGCTTTATTTCTTCCAGAATTTGTAATGAGGTTTTTCACAGATGATAATATTGTAATAGAACTTGGTTGCGATTATTTAAGAATTGTTTCCCTTTCATATATAATTACTGGGGTAAGCTTTTCATACAGCATTGCATCCCGCAGCGTTGGTTATGCTAAAATGCCTATGATAGTTTCTTTTATATCATTTTTAACTAATACTGTTTTTAATTATTTACTTATATTCGGAAATTTTGGGTTTCCAAAGCTTGGAGTAAAGGGTGCAGCTTATGGTACTTTAATAGCCAGAATAGTTGAAATTGCTCTATTTTTGTTCTTTGTTTATAAGGATATTGAACCTCTTAGGGCTAATATAAGAGAATTAACTAATTGGCCTGATGGTTTTGTAAAAAGGTATTTTAAAACAGCTTCACCTGTAATTATAAATGAAACACTATGGTCCCTAGGGCAGGTAATGTATTCCGCAGCTTATGCTCGCATTGGCAAAGAAGCTACTGCGGCAGTGCAAGTTGCTACAACAATCCAAAATGTTTTTTTTGTACTAGTACGCGGTTTGGCAAATGCTTGCACTGTAATGGTAGGAAACAAAATTGGAGAAGGCAATGAAGGAGAATCTTATGAATACGCTGTGCAATTTTTAGTGTTGTCAACGTTTATAGGATTTACTCTTGGGACTATCTTATTTTTGACACCAGATTTCACATTAAAATTCTTTAGGAATTTAGAAGCAGATGTTTACCATTTATCAAGGAATCTACTTATGATTATGGGATTATTTTATTTTATTAGAACCTTTAATTCTACATTAATTGTAGGAGTTCTAAGAGGTGGAGGAGATACAGCTTTTTCTATGTTTTTAGAAATTGGCACTGTGTGGTTAGTTGGAGTACCTTTAGCATTTTTAGGAGCTCTTTTATTTAAGTTACCTGTATATTTTGTTTTTGCACTTGTTTCACTGGAAGAAGTAGTTAAAGCTCTCATTGGGCTTCCAAGGGTAAAATCTAAACGCTGGATTAGGAATGTGACATAGATTTATGGAAGAGGTGATACCTTGCTCAAATACAAAAAAACTTTTGTTATACCATATTACGAAATAGACAAAAACAAGGTATTAAAGCCAACATCCTTGCTCAATATATTGAATGAAGCAGCCTTTGAGCACAGCAGTATTAGTGCTAAAATAGATAAGATGAAGGAAATGAATTACGCATGGATGATAAATAGATGGAAGGTTTATATCAATAAGTATCCTACAGCTGAGGAGAAAATTACAATCGAGACTTGGACATCTAATATTGATAGGTTTTATGCTGAAAGGGAATTTTTAGTTTTTGATGAAAAAGATGAAGCAATAATAAAAGCATCTATCATCTGGATTTTTGTTGATATAAGCAAAAGAAAACCTATTAAGATTCCTGAAGAAATACAGTCAGCGTATATGATGATTAATGAAAAAGTATTTAATGATTATTTCGATTTTAAAGAAAAAATTGATATAGAGGATTATATTGATTTTCAAGTTAAGAGGTCAGAAATAGATTATAATAACCATGTAAATAATACAGTATATTTAAATTGGATGCTAGAAACAGTCCCTGATGAAATCTACAATAATTATAAGTTAAGGGAATTTGAAATACTGTATAAAAAGGAAATAAAATATGGAGATAAAGTATTATCAGGTATAAAAGAACTGAACTATGGCAGCGGAAAAAAATTTTATCATAGCATCGTAAATAGCGATAAAAATGTTAACCATGCCATTGGCATAACTGTTTGGGAAAAATAATACGCTTATGGTTTAAACCATAAGCGGTATTACTATTCTTTGAAGTCTTCTTTAACTATTTTCCCATTTTCATCTATAACCATTTTTGTAATTTTAGTTAATTTAGGTATATTATCAATTTTCGAACATTCCAATACCTGATATACTTTAGAAGTATCCTTTGTTTCTTTGTAAACTTCTTTCATGAGTTTAAGAACTGAGTATGGATGTTCAGGTTCTTTTATGGTAATGAATGATGTGTTGGGCTTTTTCATAGCTTCAAATATAAGTTTTTCAAAATCCAAGTTGTCTAAACCTGGAATTAAGAAATATTCTGTATCGTTTTCCAAGTCTTCGAACCCTTTGACTTGAACAGATTCAAAATTTGATTTTGCCACAGCCATCAATGTTGCCATTAATGGTCTAATGCCAGCAGATCTATGTCCTGATACGATAATTGAGTGCTTGTTTTGTATTGCTTCATTGATGTAATTTCCTTCTGCTTCTGTCATAAATCCTTGGTCTACGTATTTTTTAATCATTGTATTCATAATATCCCTCCAAAACAAAATCTCATCAGATTCACTATTTATATTACCCAAATATGTGGAAAAATAAATTGCTGTGTCGAAGGTAGAATAAATATAAAATAAATTATTTAGAGAAAAAATTAGTTGCAATATATATGATTCTGTGATAATATTAATAAGAAGCTTTAATTCGGTAGTAAAAAATGCAACACAATAATTTCTGGGAATACAGATTTTATATCTGCATATGCCCAAGAAATTTTATTGTAAGCATTACTCGAGGAATTAAAGCAATAAAATTTCGGAGGTATATGCAATGAAAGGTACAGTAAAATGGTTTAACGCTGAAAAAGGATATGGATTTATCACTACAGAAGAAGGAAACGACGTATTCGCACACTTCTCACAAATCAACAAAGAAGGATTCAAGACTTTAGTTGAAGGACAAAAGGTTGAATTCGATGTTGTTGAAACAGCAAAAGGATTGCAAGCAGAAAACATCAACATTCTATAATGACTGATCCTTATGCCCCTTAAAGATAATATCTTTAAGGGGTTTTTATTTTTTTGCTTTTTTAGTACGGTTATTAAATGGTTATATGTGATTAGTAAATGTTATTTTTATCAATAACTGGGAATATAACATATTAAAGATTATTATTTTTTCAGGGGGTGTTACCTTGTTAAGGGAAAGCTATCAGAAGCATTTTATAAAGCAAAAAATGATGCGTACGGTAATCATATCTTTGATACCTATAGTGATAGCTTCCATTTACTTTTTTGGGTGGAGATCTTTGCTTTTGCTGATAGTTGTAACTATAGCTGGATTAGCTACCGAATGGGTTTTTGAAAAAAGATATAACAGAAAAGTATCAGAAGCAGTATTTGTATCATGCATTCTATATACTATGACATTGCCACCAGCTACTCCGTTTTGGATAGCCATTATAGGTATAGTTTTTGGGATTTTTTTTGCAAAGGAAGTCTTTGGCGGTTTTGGAAGGAATGTTTTTAATCCTGCATTAGTTGCAAGGGCTTTTGTATATGTTTGCTTTCCAACTCCTCTTACAATTCAGTGGTCAAAACCTGCAGTTGGTTTTCCTGGTGGGTTTGCTACCTATTTAACTGAAAGTATCGATGCCATATCTCAAGCTACTCCAATGCTTATATTTAGGGAAACAGGACAATTAACTCCAATAAAGAATTTAATATTAGGAAATATTGCAGGTTCACTAGGTGAAACATCTGCTATTTTAATTATTTTGGCTGGAATATATTTAATCTATAAAAAAGTCGCTTCGTGGCAGGTAATGGCTGCAGTGCTTATTGGATTTACAGGTTTTAGCAGTATTTTATACGTTTTAGGTGTTAGTCAAATACCAAATCCTATTTTTGGACTATTAGCTGGAGGTTTATTGTTTGGAACAATATTTATGGCCACTGATCCTGTAACTTCTCCTAAGACAAATGAAGCAAAATGGATATATGGAATTTTAATAGGGATATTAACTGTAATTATCAGAGGATATGCCCTATTTGCTGGCGGTATGATGTTTGCTATTTTAATAGCAAATACTTTTGTTCCAATTATGGACGAAACAGTTAATGCTTTGAAGAAATATAGAAAAGAAAAGAAGAAAAAAGAAGAGGTGGCAGTATGAAGAAGTCATTCGCTTATCCAATTATTTTTATGATTGTAATATCTGCCATATTTACTTTTGCTCTCGCTTTCTTAAACCAAAGCACTGCTGAAAAAATAGCCCTAAATCAAGAAATAGAATTATACAGAAAAATCCTATATATCTTTAATATTGATGTTCCGTCTGAGAAACCAGAAGACATTTTAGAAACTTTTAGGAATAATATTGGTACTTTGCCTTATGATGATACAATCATGTATGTACATTATGGAGATAATGGGGAAATCTTAGGATATGCTGTACCAATAAGTGGCTCTGGCTTATGGGGTACTATAGAAGGATATGTAGGCATATCAAGTGATTATACAACTATACTTGGCATCGACTTCACCAAACAAAGTGAAACACCAGGCTTAGGTGGAAGAATTTCAGAAGAAAGTTTCAAAGAACAGTTTAGAGGGTTAGATATAACTAATGTAATAGATGGCAATTATATAATTTACAAGCCAGCACCGGGTGGAAATGTTGATGCTATTGCTGGTGCAACGCTTACCTCTAAATCTGTAAGTAAAATCATAAATGAAGATTTGCACAGTTTTTTGAAAGAAAGGGTGAGAACAGATGGATAGTCCCAAAAAGATATTTAAAAATGGGATTTGGAAGGAGAATCCAGTAATTGTTCAAATCATAGGCATTTGTTCTTCCTTAGCTGTTACCAATTATATGATGAATTCCTTAATAATGGGTTTAGGTTTAACTTTTGTAACAGGGTTATCTTCATTTGTAGTATCATTGATAAGAAATTATACTCCAAAGCATATAAGAATGATGGTACAAGTATTAATAATTGCAGCCTTTGTAATTATTGTTGATATATTCTTACAAGCTTATATGCCTGAAATGAGCAAGGCCCTTGGACCTTATGTAGGATTAATAATAACCAACTGCATCATAATGGGAAGGGCTGAAGCTTATGCCCAACAAAATCCACCCTTACCTTCGCTATTAGATGGGATTGCTTCTGGATTAGGGTATACATTAATTTTATTGATGATTTCATTTGTCAGAGAGCTATTAGGATTTGGAACTATTTTTGGAATTAAGGTTTTAGGAGATTGGTGGACACCTTGGACCATTATGGTAATGCCACCAGCAGCATTTTTCATATTGGCCATTATTATTTGGGCAAGGAATGCTATTGAAGAAAAGGAAAAAGATAAGAAAGGTGAGGTGGCAAAATCATGATAGACTTAAATCCAATGGTTATATTCTTTGCAGCGATATTTACGAATAATATGATATTTAGCAATTTTCTAGGAATGTGTTCATATATTGCTGTTTCCAAAGAAATACCTACTGCTTTGGGATTAGGTACTGCTGTAACCTTTGTTTTAGCTTGCACTACAATAATTAATTACTTGATTTATTATTACTTATTAGTCCCCTTACATCTAGAATATTTAAGGTTTATAGTTTTTATCATAAGCATTGCTGCTTTTGTACAGCTATTGGAAATGATAGTTGAAAGATATTTGCCAAATCTTTACTATGCCTTAGGAATATTCTTACCACTCATAACAGTAAACTGTGCAATTTTGGGAGTTTCCTTGTTTATGATTATTAGAAGATATAATTTCCTTCAATCTATTGGATTTAGCATAGGTTCAGGGCTTGGGTGGACCCTTGCAATTGTTGCTTTGGCAGGAATAAGGCAAAAAATAAAAAATGCGCCTATACCTAAAGGACTTCAAGGTGCAGGTATAAGTTTAATCATTACGGGACTTATGGCCTTAGCTTTTATAGGTTTTTCTGGTATAGTTCAGATTCAATAAAGGGGGGCCATTATGAATCAAATACTTATAACAACGGTTTCAATTTCAGCGATTTCAGCAGTTTTTGCCTTTTTACTTACATTGGCAGAAAGGACCATTGCTAATTACGGAGAAGTAACATTAACTATTAATGATGATAAGCAGTACACAGTAAAAGGCGGCTCATCATTACTGTCTACCTTAAGGGAACAAAAAATCTTTATACCTTCTGCCTGCGGTGGAAAGGGTACCTGTGGGTATTGTAAGGTTAGAATTTTAGAAGGTGGAGGCCCGATTCTTCCTACAGAAATGCCTTTTTTAAATGAAGAGGAGATAAAAAATGGCATTAGACTTTCTTGTCAGTGTAAGGTTAAGGAAAATATAAAAATAGAGATACCTGAAGAATTGTTCAATGTAAAAGAATATACAGCAGTTGTAGAAGAAATTGAAGATGTAACTTCAGTTATTAAAAGATTAAAGCTTAAACTTCCAGAAGGCGAAGAAATAAACTTTAAACCAGGTCAGTACATCCAGTTAAAGGCTCCAAAATATGAAGGAAATGATGAGGAGGTTTATAGGGCTTATTCCATAGCATCATCTCCTTTTGATAAAAACCACATTGAATTGTTTATTGGATATGTACCTAATGGGATATGTACTACTTATGTTCACAAGTATTTAAAAGTCGGAGATACTGTAGAGATAAATGGACCTTATGGGGAATTTTACTTCCATGAAGATAATGATAGAGAAGTTGTACTTGTTGCTGCAGGTACGGGTATAGCACCAATATTATCAATACTTAGGTATATGAAGGAGAAGAATATTAAGAGAAAAGCGATATTTTTCTATGGTGCAAGGACTCCAGATGATTTAGTGTTGCCTGATTATCTAAAAGAATTAGAAAATATAATGTATGACTTTAAATATATTCCTACTTTAAGTAGGGTGACAGAAGAGCATAATTGGAAAGGCGAGAGGGGAAGAGTAAACGTAGCCATAGAAAAATATTTGGAAAATGGAGAAAATAAAGAAGCATATCTTTGCGGAAACAAAGCCATGATAGAGACAATGATACAAGCATTGACAAAAAAAGGTATACCTGAAGAATTAATTTATTACGACAAGTTTGACTAGAGAAATTTCACTTTCTCTAGTCTTTTTCTTTTTAGCAAAAGCTTTTTAATAATATTATTACTTTATTTATGATATAATTTAAATGAGGTCATATTCATTTTATTTTAGGGGGATGAAGATGAAACTAGAACTATTCGACTTTATAGATGAAACCTTAGAACTCATTGAACAGAGGAAAGAAAGCATAAACAAAGTAGCAGCAGAATTAAAGAAGTTTTTTACAGATAGTTTTTTTATTAATGACCATTTCTTAAATGTTAGCTATAGAATCAAGTCTCCTGAAAGTTTGAGGGAAAAAATACTTAGACATAATCTTTATTTAAAATATAAGACACCAGAAAATCTATTAAATAATTTGTCTGACTTGATTGGATTTAGAATTGAATGCAGATTTATTGAAGATGAGAAGAAAATTTATGAAGATATAGTGAAATTGTTTAATATTGAATTAGAAGATGGATATTTCACAAATCCCATAAATTCCAGCATAATGTTAGACCTAAGGACTAAACAACCTCAAAAACAGAAAAATGGCTTTGAAATATATAAAATTGATGGTAAATATGTAAAGGACAGCATTTCTCTAAATTTTGAACTTCAAATTAAATCATTAGTTAATATATTCTGGGGTGAAATAGACCACAGGATTTTATATAAAAACTATAATTATATGCTGACTGAAGACTTCTTTAGGGACATAATGTGTTCAATCAAGGATAGTTTGTCAATGATTGATAGACAATTGATGCTTGTATACAACCACTTGAGAGGAATGGACTCAAGTAATTCTGTTAATAAAAAAGCTCAATTGCAAGGATTATTATCCAAGATAATTCATGATATCTATATTGTGAAATTAAAGAAAGAATTGGGCTTTGTAATTGATTTCAAGAAATCTACTGATGTAATTGTAGATTATATATTCATGAAAGGTGGCCCTGAAGAAACAGAGAATTACAGTGCCAATTTCATAAGGATATTGAACAGATTAAATGAAATCGGGAAAAGCGAAATATCCTTTAATAAGTATATTGACTTTGAAAGGCCAATTTCTTTTAACGACTGTTTTACAAGAAAAGTAGGAAACAGCATTTTAGAAATTCTCAACAAGGACTTTAGGTGGAATTTGTTCTTTAAGATAATATTTGAAATAGAAGGCGGAAATAAGGCCGACGATTTTGAAGGATTTATCATATTTATTAGATATAAGTTTTTTGAAGGTATAAAAACAATTATAGAAGGTAAAAGCTTCAGTGATGATGAAAAGGAAGAAATACTTGACTATTTAATGGATGCAATAGCATTAAGCTTTTCTAATCATGTAGATGTGGATTTTTTGAGTGAATGCAGTGTTAAAACATTGGTCAATAATATAAATGATGCCTTCAAAAAAATAGATTCTTATGATGATTGGATAGAAAATAAGGAAAATATAAATAATATAATTCAAAATCACACTTTCTAAAATAAAGAAAAAGGAGAAAACTTATGGGACTGTTAAATAGAGTAAAGTTAACGGTATTAAATATTAAAAATAGTTTGAAAAGGTTTCCGATAACAATTGGTATATCTTCATTGTTAGCGTTTCTATTAATATATCTTATTGAAGCTCAGCCTACTGGTGATATAAAGGAAACCTTGGAGAAAATTGCTCTTACACTGGGATTGGGAATCCTTGTATCTCTTTGTATTGTATTATTGATAGAAAAATTTTTCCAAAATAACAGGCTATATTCTATATTACTTTACTTTGCTGGAGGATTATTCTTAGTATTATATTATTTTGTCTTCTTAGACGATTTGGGGAATGCTGCTGCTTATAGATATGTAGGAACTGTTTTATTCCTAGTACTGGCTTTTTTATTCATTCCTAGGATTAAAAATAGCAAAGATTATGAATACTATATCCTTGATGTTCTACAGGGCTTTGCTATAACATTTATTTATTCTTTTGTTTTGTATGCGGGCATATCTGTAATTTTACTTACAATAAACCAACTTTTTGAAATTGATATTAAAAGTGAACTATATCTATATACATTTATAATTGTAGTATTTATATTTGCAGTATCATTATTTTTATCTAAATTGCCTTCAATAGAGAAGGAGTATAATAATGTAATATATAATAAATCATTAAAGGTTTTATTGACTTATATTGTCATACCATTAATAAGCATATATACAATTATACTGTATTTGTATTTTGCAAAGATAATAATAACTGGAATATGGCCAAGAGGGCTGGTATCCCATTTGGTTTTGTGGTATTCTACTTTATCAGTAGGAGTAATATTTTTACTAACTCCAATAATGGAAGAAAATAGAGTAGCCAAATTGTTTTATAAGGTTTTTCCAAAGGTAATTTTGCCAATTTTATTGATGATGTTTTTATCAATATATCAGAGGGTAGCCCAGTATGGAATCACAGAAAACAGATATTTTATAATAGTACTAGGCCTTTGGGTATTGGGGATAATGATATATTTTTCCTTGAAGAAATCTTTAAGGAATATAATTATTCCAATTAGTTTAGCAATAGTAGTACTAATTTCTGTTTATGGGCCACTAAGCAGCTTTTCAATTGCAAAATTCAGCCAAAATAGGAGATTTGAAAAAATATTAAAGGCAAACAATATGTTAATAGATGACAAGATAGTTCCTAATGAAAAGGTTTCTAAGGAAGACCAAAGGGAAATAAGCAATATTATCAGTTATTTCAGCAGAAACCACAGTATAAGCGATATTAAATATCTTCCTGTTGATTTTACCGTTGGAGATATGGAAAGTATTATGGGATTTGAATATAATCCATATTTTGTACTACCAGTCGATAAATTCAGGTATTTTTATTACGCAATTAATTCAGAAGAACCAATTAATGTAGGGGAATTTGAGTATTTAGTCAACATTAATTCTTGGCAGGAAAATGAAATTGAATTAGGAGAGTTGATTGTAAAATACAATAGGCAGAATAATCTATTAACTATTAAAATGGGAGATGCAGTATTGCTACAGCAAGACATGTTGGTATTTACAAATGATATATACAACAGAATGTCATCTGAAGCAAATGATGTTAAAAACTTAATTAGTATGAAAGATATGACCTATGATGTCATACCTAATGATGCAAATAATTATTATTTTAGGTTTATTATTAGAAGTGTTAGTGGGAGAGTTGATGAAGGCGATAAAGTAGAGATGGATAGCATAGAGTTTATATTATTGGTAGGACATGGGTATTAGTAATTTATAAAATATATTCTAAAATGTCAGGAGGGTAATCTATGAAAGAAATCTATTTTGCAGGTGGATGTTTTTGGGGCGTTGAAGAATATATGTCTAGAATTAAAGGCGTAATAGATACAGAAGTAGGATATGCCAATGGTACTAAAGAAAATCCAACATATCAAGAAGTATGCACAGGTACTACAGGCCATGCAGAAACAGTACAGGTTAAATATGATGAAAATGTAATTTCTTTAGAGGAACTACTTAATAAGTTTTGGAATATCATAGACCCAACTTTGTTAAATAGGCAGGGAGCTGACATAGGGAATCAATATAGGACAGGCATATATTATGTCGATGAAGAAGATTTAGAAGTTATCAATAAGACTTTAGAAGAGCAAAAGAAAAAATATACAAAGCCTATAGTAACAGAAATCATGCCATTAAAATGTTTTTATAGGGCAGAAGAATATCATCAAGATTATTTAAAGAAAAACCCTGGAGGATATTGCCATATTGATTTGAGCAAATAATAAATCCCCTTTTGGGGATTTATTATTTTGTGTTTAATTTATTAAGAAAAATTAATTATTATACAAATTGACACAATATCTAGTAGCTTGATATAATAAAGTATCTATATATGGTGTAATAGAGGGGTGATAACATGATTACAAAGATTAGAAAAAGAGATGGGAGAGAAGTGCCTTTTAATATTGAAAAAATCGCAAATGCCATATTTAAGGCAGCCCAAGCAGTGGGAGGGCAAGACTATAATACTAGCATGGCACTGGCTGAAAAAGTTACTCATATATTAAATGAAAAGTTCCATGGTACAATACCAGGAGTAGAGGATATTCAGGATATTGTTGAAAAGGTCTTAATAGAATCTGGGCATGCCAAAACAGCAAAGGAGTACATATTATATAGGGCTGAAAGAAACAGAGTTAGAGAGATGAATACAAGGCTCATGAAAGTCCTTGAAGATTTGACATTTAAAGAGTCTAAGGATTTAGATTTAAAAAGGGAGAATGCAAATATAAATTGCGATACAGCCATGGGGACTATGTTGAAATACGGTTCTGAAGCTGCAAAACAGTTTAATGATTTATATGTACTAAATCCAGACCATGCTAGAGCCCATAGAAATGGAGACATCCACATACATGATCTGGACTTTCTTACTTTGACAACTACATGCTGTCAAATTGATATAATTAAGTTATTTAAAGGTGGGTTTAGCACTGGCCATGGGTATATAAGGGAGCCAAACGATATAATGTCTTATGCTGCATTAGCTTGCATTGCTATTCAGTCAAATCAAAATGACCAGCATGGTGGCCAATCAATACCAAATTTTGATTATGGAATGGCAATAGGAGTTAGGAAGACTTATAAAAAGCTATATAGGGAAAACTTGAAAAAAGCTGTAGAATTAATGGTGGGAGGTATTAATTTAGAGGAAAACTTAGATAATGTGTTCAATGTGTTGGAAGAGGAATATAATATTGTTCCTACAATGGATAACAACATTCAATATAAAAATAAGGAAAGGGAATATTTAAAGGAACTAATAAATGATGAAAACCTAATTGATAAAATTCAAGGATTTGCTGCGAAAAATGCCCTTAGGGATACAGAAAAAAGAACTTATCAAGCAATGGAAGCTTTAATACACAATTTAAATACTATGCACTCAAGGGCTGGTGCGCAAGTACCTTTTAGCACAATTAACTATGGAACAGATACCTCCCCAGAAGGAAGAATGGTAATAAAAAATATCTTACTTGCTACTGAAAAGGGATTGGGAAATGGGGAAACACCAATATTCCCTATACAGATTTTTAAGGTAAAAGAAGGCATTAATTTTAACAAGGATGATATAAACTATGATTTATTTCAGTTGGCATGCAGGGTAAGTGCAAAGAGATTGTTTCCGAATTTTGCCTTTATAGATGCACCATTTAATATAAAGTACTATAAAGAAGGCCATCCTGAAACAGAGGTTGTATATATGGGTTGTAGAACTAGGGTTATTGGTAATGTCTTTGATCCAACAAGAGAAATAGTTTATGGTAGAGGTAATTTAAGCTTTACAACCATAAACTTACCAAGGCTTGGAATTGAAAATAGAGGCAATATTGAAAGATTTTACAAAAAATTGGATGAAACAATGAATTTGGTTATAGAGCAGTTAATTGAGAGATTTGAAATCCAAGCGAGAAAGAAAGTAAAGAATTTTCCATTCCTAATGGGACAAGGAGTCTGGATAGATTCTGAAAAGCTATCTCCTGAAGATGAAATTAGGGAAGTGCTAAAACATGGTACTCTATCCATTGGATTTATTGGTCTTGCAGAGTGTCTAAAAGCTTTGATAGGGAAGCATCATGGTGAAAGCCAAGAAGCACAAGCACTTGGACTGGAAATAGTAAGGTATATGAGAAACAAGGTAGATGATGTTAGCAGACAGTATAAAATGAATTTTACACTACTTGCAACTCCAGCAGAGGGTATTGCTGGAAGGTTTGTAAAAATTGATAGGGAAAGATATGGGGTTATAGAAGGCATAACAGATAGAGAATATTATACAAACAGTTTCCATATTCCAGTTTATTATAAGATAAAGGCTTATGACAAAATAAGGTTAGAAGCACCATATCATGAATTAACTAATGCAGGCCACATTACTTATGTTGAATTGGATGGGGATCCATCTAAAAATCTGGAAGCCTTTGAAAAGATAATAAGGGCTATGAAGGAACTTGGAATAGGATACGGTTCAATAAACCATCCAGTAGATCGGGATCCTGTATGCGGATACAATGGAATAATAGGAGATGTATGTCCTAAATGTGGGAGAGAAGAAGGAGACATTAAGTTTGAAAGAATTCGCAGAATTACAGGATATTTAGTAGGTACACTAGACAGGTTCAATGATGCTAAAAAGGCAGAAGTCAGAGACCGCGTGCCACACTTATAATTAAAGGGGTAGTTAAAGATGAAGTTGCGGATTGCAGGAATTGTGGAAGAGTCAATTGTAGATGGTCCTGGAATTAGGCTAGTAGTATTTACACAAGGCTGTAAGCATAATTGTGTGGGATGTCATAATCCAGAGACCCATTCCTTTACTGGAGGGAAATTAGTGGACATTGATTCTATTGTTGAAATGGTAAAATCTAACCCATTATTAGACGGAATTACCTTAAGCGGTGGAGAACCCTTTGAACAGGTTAAAGAGTGTACTTATTTAGCTAAAAAAATTAAGGAATTAGGTTTAAGTGTAGTGACTTATACAGGATATACTTTTGAAGAGATTTTAAAAGATGAAAGATTAAGAGAGCTACTTTTATATACTGATATATTGATTGATGGTAAATTTGATATTACAAAGAAATCCTTAGATTTACAATTTAGAGGTTCATCTAACCAAAGAATAATCGATGTCAAGAAGTATTTAGGACATTAATAAAGCTTTTGCCACTGAGGTAAAAGCTTTATTTTTTAACTATAAATCCATAATTATAAATAATAATTTAAAGAATCACAATTATGTCAAATTCAAAAAAAAAATGTGCTATAATATAAAAATCAATTATAAAGTATAGTTTGAAATATGTATATTTCATTGATGTTATAATATGTTCTCATCTACCATATATTAATACAAAGGGGCACAATTATATGCTTTCTAGAAAAGGTTTACCAATTACTAGAAAGCAAATAAAAAGAATTGCATTAACCATCATATCTGTTATATTAATCATAATTGCTGTAGAACGAACCTATAACATGAATCCTGAATTTCATGTCGACGCCCAAGATGCATCTTATTATGGGATAGTAGAAGCAAAATTAACAACAAGTGAGAAACTAGAGGATTTTAAATATTTATATGAGGTATTAGAGGAAAATTATCCTTTCTTTGAAGTGAACAAAAGGCTGCATAATGTTGATTGGTTAGGAAACAGAGATAAATATAAAAGAATTATTAGAAATACTAAAAATGATGCAGAGTTTTATGCAGCTTTAGATAAAATATTGAATGACTTGAACAATGGACATGTAAATGTATTTGATGGAAGAGTTTATAAAATGTTTTATAAAAGTTATTATCTCTATTTTGCTAATAATTCTACTAATCCATACAAATACTTATCACAATATGATGTTTTTTCAAGTCCAGAAGTGATGTATAGATATAAATTTAATGGAACACAAGAGGAATTAGAAAATGTGGAAGTACTAGGTGGGGATACTAAGTTAGAATCAAAAATACTAATTCCAGGTAAAGTTGCATATATGAAATTTCAAAAGATGGGCCATTATTATACTTCAAAAGAGGACCGAAAAAGGATAAAAGAATTTCTAAAGGAAGTTGAAGATTATGAAAAAATCATTTTAGATATAAGAGGAAATACCGGTGGCTATGACACTTACTGGGAATATATAGTTTCTTTATTGGCAAATAAACCTCTATCTTATAGTTATTATTCGTTTTTTAAAGATAGTCATATTAATACTTATAAATATGGTACATTTAGGATTACTGGCCTTAGGTCTATTAATTTGTTGGATAAAGAGACCTTATCTAAAATTCCTGATGAAGTAAAGAATGATTTTGATTATTTTAAGAGATATACAATTAGCATTAATCCTTGGTCAGAAAATATCAATTCAGAAGATTATATAGATTTTAAGGGGAAAGTTTACCTATTGGTGGATAGGAATGTTTTTTCATCAGCAGAAAGATTTGCATTCTTTGCTAAAGATTCGGGTTTTGCGACATTAATAGGTGAGCCTACAGGTGGCGATGGGCCCTTTGAAGCAATTCCATTTATTTACTTGCCTAACAGCAAATTTGTAATAAGATTCAGTAGGGAGCTTGGGATAAACAGCGATGGAACAATAAATATGGAAGCAAAGACAACTCCTCATATTCTAGTTGACCCAACACCTAATGAAGACTTTACAAAAGATGCATGTATTCAAGCTGCAATCAATGATTGAATTAATAAGGATTGTAATTGGTATACCTCTAAGTAGACAGTTTAATCATTCAAGATTAGATTATCTATTTAGAGCTATTTTATTGATTATTTTACCATTTCTCATTGTAAGAAAATGAAATATTTGGTATGATAGGGTAAATAAGACATTTGAGGTGGTAGGATGTTTAAACTTGATAAGGTTAAGGACATGACAAATGAGGAAAGGTTAAAGTATATGCTAATTCTTGTAAAAAGCCAGTTAAGTTCAGAAAAGGACGATTTAGCCAATATCTCAAATGTAACAGGTATAATAATGGCCTGTGTTGAAAATTTAAATTGGGCAGGTTTTTATATTTTAAGGGATGATGAATTGGTATTGGGACCATTCCAAGGATTACCTGCATGTAACAGAATAGCCATAGGTAAGGGTGTCTGCGGTACTGCTGTAAAAACAAGAGAAGTACAATTGGTACCTGATGTTCATCAATTTCCTGGGCACATTGCCTGTGATGAAGCATCTAACTCTGAGTTAGTAGTACCTATTATAAAAGAAGGAAAAATATACGGAGTATTGGATTTAGATAGCCCAATTAAAAATAGATTTACTGAGTTGGAAAAAGAATATTTTGTAAAACTTGTAGACATTTTAAATGAATATATAAATTGGGAGAATATTTAAATTAAAGATATTTAAATTACCTAGTAGGTTAGAAATTGGAATTTATAAGAGTAATAATAGTCAAAAAATATTATGGGTATGCCGATTTTATTAAAGATACTTTTACTTATAAAATATAAGCAATATATTTAATAATATTAGAGGTGATAATTTTGGCAGTTTTAGAGGGCATTAAACCTGAAAGGGTAATGTATTATTTTGAAGAAATAACCAAAATACCTCGTTGTTCTAAACATGAAGAAAAAATAAGTAATTTTTTAGTTGATGTGGGAAAAAGATTAGGATTAGAGGTTATTCAAGATAAAGCATTAAATGTCATTATAAAAAAACCAGGAACAAAGGGTTATGAAAACAGCCCTACTGTAATATTACAAGGCCACATGGATATGGTATGTGAAAAGGTACAAGGCTCAAATCATGATTTTTCAATGGACCCAATAAAATTTGAAGTGGAAGGCGATTATATAGTTGCAAAGGAAACAACCCTTGGTGCTGATGATGGCATAGCCATTGCTATGATATTAGCCATACTGGAATCAAAGGATATTCCTCATCCACCGATAGAAGCACTTTTTACTACCGATGAAGAGTCTGGAATGACAGGGGCTAAGGAATTGGAACCTAAAAATTTAAAAGGGAAAATATTGATAAATCTTGATTCAGAAGAAGAAGGCATTATTTTGGTAAGCTGTGCAGGTGGAGAAAGAAATATAATATCTATTCCAATTGAATGGAAAGAACCTTCAGAAGGGAAAGAATGTTTCGAATTAGCAGTTACTGGATTAATGGGTGGCCATTCAGGTATGGAAATAGATAAAGGAAGAGGCAATTCCAACAAATTGATGGGAAGAGTATTAAATAGGTTAAATAGAGAAATAGATTATGACCTATACTACATAGAAGGCGGTTCAAAGCCAAATGCTATACCAAGATTTACTAAAGCTAAAATTTTGATTCTAAAGGAACAATATGAAAAAGCTAATGAAGTTATATCAAAATTGAATGAAGAATTTAGAAATGAACTTATCCATTCTGATAAAGATGTTAAAGTTGAATTTTATAAAGTGGAAGACGATGTACACAATGTTTTCTGTGATAACACTAAAGAAAAATTAATTGCAGCAATTAATCTTATACCAAATGGAATCCAAAGTATGAGCATGGCCATAAAGGGATTAGTTGAAAGTTCAAATAACCTTGGAGTTATAAATACAGTAGATAATTTCATAACTTTGGAATCATCTATTAGGTCATCTGTGGGAACCTTAAAGCAATATATATCTGACACAATTGAATTAATTGCAAAAACAATTGGAGCAAGATTTGAAAGGACTTCTTCATATCCTGCATGGCAATATAAGGAAAATTCGTATATAAGGGAATTAGTAAAGGAAACTTATAAGGAACTTTACAATAAGGATGTTGTTGTTTCTGCTATTCATGCAGGCTTAGAATGTGGAATATTTGATGAAAAGTTAGAAAATATGGATATGATATCCTTGGGACCTAATATGTACGGTGTTCATGCACCAGGTGAAAGAATTAGTATTTCTTCCATTGAAAGGACTTTTAATTTATTGCTAAAAGTTTTGGAAAAAATAAAATAAAATAAAATTAATAAAAAAATGTATACTTCTTAGGATAAATGGTGTATCATATACCATATAACAAAATTTTTATAAAGGAGAATTGGTATGGATAAGAAAAACAAGGAAGTTTTTGAATTCAACGATGAATACTGCGGTGGCTGTGGTTGTGGTGTAGATTGCAATCACGAACACGAAGATGATTTTGAAGATATTGATTTTGGTGATTTCAATTTAGATGAAGACATCATAATTTTAACTTTGGAAGATGACACAGAATTGCAATGCCTCATCTTAGGCATCTTTGATGTTGATGAAAATGAATACATTGCATTGCAACCTATTGGAGAAGAAGAAGTCCTATTATATAGATACAATGAAATAGGCGATGAAGATTTTGAATTGTTACCTATTGAAAATCAAGATGAATTTGATAGGGTTGCAGAAGTCTTTGATTCATTATACCTTGATGAGGACGGAGATTTTATTGAATTTGATGATGATGATTTAGACGACTAGCTCGATTAAAGCACTTTGCATTATGCAGGGTGCTTTAAAAATAATTGGGGTGAGATAGTTGTATCGATTAATAGCAATAGACTTAGATGGTACGCTGCTTGATGATAATAAAAAGATTCCCAAAGAGAATTTAGAAGTTATAAATAAATTGATTAAGGAAGGTTATGAAATAGTTATAGCAACAGGAAGGAGATATTGGTCTGCCAAAGAACTTACACGGGAAATAGATGGTCCAATTACTATAATGGCTAATAATGGCAACATAGTAAGAAATACCCTAGATGATAAGGTGATAGCTGCAAAATATTTAAATTTTGAAGATTATAAACGTGTTATAGAAGAAGGGTTGAAAAGGAATTTACATCCAATTATACACATAGATGATTATGAAAATGGTATCGATATAATTGTTGAAGCTGACAGAGAATATGATGATTATGTGAAGCAGGCAAATAGATATTTAAAGGTAAAAAGCTGCTTAGATGTTAACAGGCATAATATATTAGTTATTGTCTATACTGATTCAAAAGAAAATCTATATCCTTTTTATGAGTTTATTAAAGAAAATTATCCAGATAATTATAACATACATATTATGGAAAACCTTAAGAGGTTTGAATCAATGCTAGAAATCATGAGCCCTTTAGGTAGCAAATGGATTACATTGAATGAATATGCTGAAAGCTTAAATATAAAACCAGAGGAAATAATAGCTATAGGAGACGATAACAATGATATTGAAATGGTTAAAAATGCTGGCTTTGGTATTGCAATGAAAAATGGGAGTGAAGGTGTAAAGAAAGTAGCTAAATTAGTTACAGATAAGGACAACAATAATTCGGGAGTTGCCTATGCATTAAAGAAAGTGCTGAATGTATGAGGAAGGAGGACAAGTTTGAACGAAATAACAGTATATAATACTTATTCTAGGTATTTAAAGGAAAAATACAAAGAAAAGGTTTATAAGCTTCCTATCAGCCTGCCTTTAACTTGTCCTAATAGGGATGGAACCTTAGGCTATGGCGGATGTATTTTCTGCGGGGCAGAAGGTGGGTCCTTTGAAAATTTGCCAGCATCACTCTCAGTGAAGGAACAGCTGAGAAAAAATAGAGAATACATTGGAGAAAAATATAAAGCAAAGAAATTCATTGCATATTTTCAAAATTTCACAAATACCTATATGCCTATTGATTACTTTAAATCAGTTATAAATGAAACATTGGAAGAGGACATAGTAGGTATATCAATTTCCACAAGGCCAGATTGCATTAGCGATGAACATCTAGAATATCTTTCTTTTATAAAAGAAAAGTATAATAAGGAGATTACTTTGGAAGTAGGTTTACAAACAGTTAACTATCATTCACTAATTAAGATTAACAGAGGTCATACCTTAGGTGAATATATTGATGCAGCATTAAAATTAAAAAAGTATGGTTTGAGAAATTGTACTCATTTAATTTTGAATCTTCCATGGGATGATGAAATTGATGTAATTGAAAATGCAAAAATAATTTCTGCTTTAGGGGTAGAAGAGGTTAAACTCCATGCTTTATACATAGTAGATAGAACTGTTTTAGGTGAAATGTATAAGAGAGGAGAAATATCATTAATCTCAAAAGATGAGTATGTAGAAAGGGTAATTACATTTTTAGAATATCTTGATCCAAACATTATTGTGCAAAGAGTAATCGGAAGGGCTCCTGAAGAAAATCTGTTATTTGTTAACTGGAATGAATCTTGGTGGAAAATAAGAGATGAAATAGTATCTATAATGGAACAGAAAAATACTAAACAGGGTGCAAAGTTTGATTATCTTAGTGGCAAGGCATTAAAAAGGTTTAATTAAGGTTAAATTAATGATAAAATAAAAATAAAAAGGTAGGGGTGGTTATCCATGGTGAAATTTATTTTAGGAGAAAAGGGCTCTGGAAAAACAAAATGGCTTATTGACAATGCCAATAGGGATATAAGGGAGGGTAATGGCAACATAGCTTTTATTGATGTTGATCACAACCATATTTTTACATTGAATCATAATGTAAGGTTGATTAATGCCATGGAGTTCAATATATTCAATATTGAATCTTTCTATGGCTTTTTGTGTGGTATTATTGGAAGGGATTATGATATAGAAAAAGTATATGTAGATGGAATATACAAAATATTTGATTTAAGTATAGAAAATTTAGAATGGTTGTTAAATAGGCTATCAGTAATAAGTGAAAAATTTGGTACTGACTTCTATATAAATGTAGAGTATACTATGGATGATATGCCTGAACATTTGAAAGAGAATTGTATTGAAATGGTATTGGGATGTGAAGCATAATAAAAGGCAGGTTTGCTCCTGCCTTTTTAAAACTATCTGAGATTATTTGGTTCGAATGTTGCACAGTCTGTTTCATCAGATGATTTAGCATTTCTTGGCCTTATTTCAATTTTGCCAGCTGCACAGCGGTCTCCTTCTTTATAGTATGCACAAGTATTAACAACACACTTTACACCTTCAGTTATTCTTTCTTCAGCCATAAATATCTCCTTTCTCTAAAATGTTTACAATATATAGTCTTGCAAAATTATGTGGAATTATTCAATGAAAATATTGAAATTATATATAAATAAAGGTGATATTATGAGTAAACATGAGCGATTAGATAAAGTTCTTGCTAATATGGGATATGGAAGTAGAAAAGATGTGAAAAAAATAATTAAAGATGGTAGAGTTAAAGTCAACGATGAAGTTGTTTTAAATGTAGAATTTAAAGTAAACCCAGTTGAAGATGAAATTTTCATTGACGATGAAAAACTTATCTACAGAGAGTTTATTTATCTAATGATGAATAAACCACAAGGAGTAGTTTCTTCAACAGATGACCCTGCTTCAGCAACAGTACTGGATATTTTAGATGAAGAGTATCTTATATATAATCCTTTTCCTGTAGGAAGGCTTGATAAGGATACTGAGGGACTTCTTTTAATTACAAATGATGGGAAGCTAGCTCACGAGCTTTTATCACCTAAGAAAAAGGTAAATAAAAAATATTATGTGGAAGTAGAAGGATGCGTTGAAGAAAAGCATAAAAAAGTATTTGAAAGAGGAATTAGGCTAGATGATGGATACAAGACATTGCCATCCAACTTGGAAATAATAGATTCTGGAGATATTTCTAAAGTCTATCTAACTATTCAAGAAGGAAAATTTCATCAAGTTAAGCGTATGTTTCAAGCTATTGGGATGAAAGTAATTTATTTGAAGAGGATTTCTATGGGCAATTTGGTTTTGGATGAAAACCTAGCACCTGGTGAATACAGAGAATTGACCGAAGATGAAATTTCTTTATTAAAAAATCAATAGATATGATATAATGTAATAAAATAATATTAGATAGGGTGCGTATTTTGGAGTCTTGCAAAACATTAGGAAGACAGTTTAAATATTTTTTTGATAAAAGATCTTTTTTGATAGTTGAATATGAAAAGGGGAATATGACAAAGAGGGAATTCCTCGAATCTAATTATTACTTAGTAATGAATATGAATATTAAGCCTTTCCTAAGAATCGACAGCTTTGAAATGGGAATGTACAATTATCAATATTATAATGCTTTAGCAAAATATTTTACAATGTTAGCAAAGGATGTAAGGCATTCAAAAAAGAAGCAGAAATATTATAAATATTATTTAAATAAGGGCAATAATTACTACCATGAAAAGGATAAAGCTGTTTTGGATTTACTTAATTTTTTAGATTTTAAAGGAGTAGAAGCATACTATATTGATGTGAACTCCAAAAACTTGAATAATAAATTATATGAAATAGTTCTCTTGGATTATAAGGATGCCATATTTCACTCAAAGGCCTCTTGGCTTCTAAATATATTAAAGGAAAAGGGAGTTTTTAAAGAGATTAAGAGAAAATCTTTAATTGATGATTATATTAATGAAACATATTAAAAGTCTTCCAAATAGGAAGACTTTTATTTTGCAATTGTTTTAATTATTTCTTCTAAAGAGCTGTTGGTTTTAATCTGAAAAGTTCCAGATTTTAATTTAGTATCAAGCTTCAATTCTTGGGTTTTTCGTATAAACTCTAATCTATCTGTTATAAGATTATGTTCTTCCAATATACTTGCGATTTTAGAAGGAAGTGAGCCTGGCGGTATCACTACTGTAACTACTTTTTGGTTTTCTTGGCTATTTTGATTTTCGTTATTATCAACGATATGGGTTTCATTTTCATTTATTTCATTATCATTATTATCTAAATTATTATTATCTTCCAATTCATTATTCTCTTCAGGCTTTGTAGTATCTGTGTAATCATTTTTATCAGGCTCTTCTGACTTATAATCATTATGGTTAATATCTTCTGGATTTTCTGCTATAATTTCTTTAGAGGGTAAATCAGAAGCGTCTTTAGCAAATAGCAAATCTAATCTCCACCCTATTATAAAAACAACAGCAGCTATTATTCCAATTATCATTATGTAATCTATGGCATCGTACAATATATCTTTTAGCCATTCAAAGAACTTTTTCATATCTTCACCTCTTTTAGGAGAAATGAGTTTTATAAGCCTAATTGTATATAATATAATTATAACATAAACTTTCGGAAAAGGTGTGAAAAGATTGAAAGAAATTATTATTAGCAAAAATGAAAGTGACCAAAGACTTGATAGGTTCTTAAAAAAATATTTGTCTAAAGCTCCACAAAGCTTCATATATAAGATGATTAGAAAGAAAAATATAAAAGTTAATGGGAAAAGAGCGTATCCAGAAACTACCATTTTTGAAGGAGATATAATCCAGCTATTTCTATCTGATGAAACAATAGAAAAGTTTATCGAGAAAAAGGAAATTAAGTCTAATTTGATACCTAATATTATTTACGAAGATGAGAATATAATTTTGATTAATAAGCCTGTTGGGATTTTATCTCACAGCACAGGGGAAAAGTACGAAGAGAACATAGTTGACAGCATGGTTAATTATTTAATTCAGAAGGGTGAATATATTCCTAGAATTGAGAAAACCTTCACTCCCTCAATATGCAATAGGTTAGACAGAAATACTTCAGGTATTATTATTGGGGCAAAAAACTATGAGGCATTAAAATCAATAAATGAAGCCATAAGAAAAGGAAAGATTAAGAAGTTCTATAAAACAATAGTTAAAGGGGTTATAGAAAAAGAGTTTAGGGCTGATGCTTATCTAGTAAAAAATGAAGAGAAAAATAAAGTGCAAATTAAGAGAAATGATTCTATGGGTTCAAAAAAAATAACTACTGTTTTTAAGCCAATAAAATCAAAAAATGGGTATACATTATTAGAAGTGAATTTAATCACTGGTAGAACCCATCAGATAAGGGCTCATTTATCTTCATTAGGATATCCAGTAATAGGCGATAGAAAATATGGCAATGAAAAGATTAATAAGATTTTTGAAGATAAATACGGTTTAAATAATCAGTGGCTTCATGCATATAAAATAGAATTTAATGGCTTTGATGATGAGCTGGAATATTTAAATGGAAGGGTTTTTATCAGTGAGGTAAAGGGAATATATGCTGAAATAGAAAGGGATCTATTTAGTTAGTGAGGTGAATTGTATGGAATTAAAAGTATTTGTTGAGGGAGTGGGAGAAGTTTTAGTTGATGAAGGTGCAAAATTAGTTGATGTTGCAATGAAAGCTTTTGGCAGCAATTATAGGAGATATTTAGGAGCTAGAATAAGAAACGAAATATATAATTTAAACAAAGAAGTAGAAAACCACATGTACATTAAGTTTCTAGACATTACAGATGTAGACGGGTACAGGATTTATACTAAGACAATATCAGCAGTATTCATCATGGCATGCAGAGAATTGTATCCAGATAGAGATGTGAGAATTGAGCATTTTATTGGGGAAGGATTATATGTAGAATTTGAGGGAAATTATTACTTTACTTTTAAGGATATAGAAAAAATAGAGGAAAAAATGAGAGAAATAGTTGATAGGGATTATCCGATTGTAAGGCAAAAAGTTTCCAAAGATAAAGCATTGGAATTATTTAAAAAATATAATTATGATGATAAAATTAGGCTTTTTAACTCTTTGGACAGGGATGAAATTGATATATACATTATAGGTGACCACATAGATACATATCATGGATATTTGGCACCTTCTACAGGTTATGTAAATGTTTTTAAGCTTAATTACTATTTTCCTGGGGTTCTTATCTTGTTTCCAAATAGGGAATCAGTAAATAAGCTTCCAAAGTTCAAGGAATTAAAGAAATTGTCAAAGGTATTCAAAGAAGCCAGCGACTGGGCTGAAATACTTGATTTAGCTTATGTAGGCTCTCTAAATGAAAAAATCTTAAATGGGGATATTGGTGAAGTAATCAGAGTATCTGAAGCTCTCCATGAAAAGAAAATCGCAAATATTGCAGATATAATATGTGAGGATGATGACATACATCTTATACTAATTGCAGGGCCTACAGCTTCTGGAAAAACTACTTTTTCCAAAAGACTTGCTGTTCAATTGAAGGTAAATGGGAAAAGACCAGTATCAATATCTGTAGATGACTATTTTGTTGATAGAGAAAAAACACCTTTAAATGAAGATGGGACATACGATTTTGAAAGCATTGATGCAATAGATTTGGAAAAGCTAAATGAAGATTTGATTATACTATTAGAAGGAGGAGAAGTTGAACTACCAAAATTTAACTTTGTAACAGGCAAGAGAGAAAGGTCAGGTAAGGTCATAAAGGTAGACAAGAATCAGCCAATTATATTAGAAGGCATTCACAGCCTAAATCCTAAAATGACCAGCCTTATACCAGAAAAGAATAAATACAAAATCTACGTATCTGCACTAACTCAGTTGAATATAGATGCTCACAATAGAATTCCTACTACAGATACAAGGCTCATAAGAAGGATGGTTAGAGACATTAAATATAGAGGAAACAATGCCCTTAGAACTTTCGATTTATGGACAGGAGTAAGAAGAGGAGAAGAGAGATATATATTTCCTTTCCAAGAAGAAGCAGATATTATGTTTGATTCAGCACTAGTGTATGAATTAGCTGTTTTAAAGAAATATGTTGTACCTCTATTGGAAGACATAGATAATAGCAGCGTACATTATGGCGAAGCAAAAAGGCTTTTAAGGTTTTTACAATATTTTAGAGATATTGAAAATGAAGATATTATTCCACCTAATTCTATTTTAAGGGAGTTTATAGGAAAAACTTATTTTGACATTCATTAATTAGCAATAAATGGGGAGATTTCTCTCCATTTATTGGCTTTTTATTTGGGAAAAATATAACTAAATAAATATGCAAAGGATGAGGAAGATGAATGGCAATAAAGCATTATTAATGTTACTAATGCTTGTTTTATTGGTTGGATGTAATAGGATGTTGCCAGAGAATGATGAAATTAACAAAATACCTAATGATGGCGATGATTTGGCTAATGAAGAAGTTAGGGAAGAACCGATAGATCCTATAGAGGAAATATTAAGTAAGTTGTCCATGGATGAAAAAATAGGGCAACTGATAATTGCAGGCTTTGAAGGAACTGAATTAAATGATGAAGTTGTTAAGCTCGTTGATGAATATAAAGTTGGAGGATTTATATTATTTTCAAGGAATATTTTAGACGAGAATCAAACTATCAAGTTGCTTAATGATATTAAGGACTTAAATTCAAAAAATAACATTCCATTGTTTTTATCTATTGATGAAGAAGGTGGGAGAGTAAGCAGGCTTCCAAAATCATATGTAAAACTGCCAGAAGCAGCAGTATTTGGGAAAAAGAATAATAAGGCTCTTTCTTATGAACTAGGGAAAATATTAGGTGAAAGGGTAAAGGCATTAGGCTTTAATATGGACTTTAGTCCAGTATTAGATATAAATTCAAATCCAAAAAACCCTGTTATAGGGAATAGGGCATTTGGCTCCAATGTTGAAACTGTAGTAGAAAATGGAATTGAAGCTATGTTAGGCATTAAAGAAACAAATGTAATTTCAGTTGTGAAGCATTTTCCGGGCCATGGGGATACAAGTGTAGATTCTCATGTTAATCTGCCTATGGTAGATAAAACAAAGGATGAGTTGAAATCCTTTGAACTTGTTCCTTTTATCAATGCCATAGAAAATGATGCTGATGCAATAATGATTGCCCATATATTATATCCAAAAATTGACAGCAACCCTGCGACCATGTCATCTAAGATAATTGATGATTTATTGAGAAATGAATTAGGCTTTAATGGAATAGTTATTTCTGATGATATGACTATGGGAGCGATAGTTGAAAACTATACATTAGAAGAAGCTGTGTTGTCCTTTTTAAAAGGCGGAGGAGATATTGCATTGATTTGTCATGGTTATGAAAATATATTAAAGGCTGTCGAATCTATTAAGGAAGCAGTGAGAACTGGAGAACTACCTGAAGAAAAAATAAATGAAAAGGTCTACAGAATTTTAAGCATAAAAGAAAAATATAACCTAAAAGATGAGCCTATAGAAGATATTGATTTAACTGACATAAATAATAGAACATTGGAGTTAATTAATAAAGTTAAAAATTAGGGGGAAGATTATGGCAGAAAGAATAATATATTTTGGACCATTTAACAATGAGAAGAAAAAAGAACTGTTTAATATGTCCTTGAGTTATTTAAAAGAAGGTTATGGGAATAAATTTTACTATGTTTTGCCCCATGGTGGCTTACTTAAGGACTACAGAAAAAGATTTATATATGAAACTGGAAAAACATTTGAAATTAATCTTTTTACTTTTGATGATATTGTAAACAACATTTTGAAGGACGAAGTTTTATTTATCATTAACGATTCAATGAAGGATTTAATAATAAAGAAATCAGTTATGAATTTAATTGATGAAGGTAAGCTTAGTTATTACAAGAATATAACTTCATCAAAGGGATTTATAGAAAGTTTGAATTATATTATAGGAGAAATAAAAAGGTCTTTAGTTTATCCTCAAGAATATCTATCAAATTGCCCCGCTAATCCATATTTTAAAGAAATGGGGCTTATCTATGATGAATATGAAAAGTTGCTTAAGTCTTGTGGATTAACAGATAGAGAAGGGGCTTACTTTAAAGCAATTGATATTTTAGATGAGAACTTACATAATTTTGATAGACTTGATTTTATCATCATAGATGAGTTTTATGATTTTAGGCCTGTTGAAATGGAGATATTAAAAAAACTCTCAAAAACTAATGCAGACATATATATAAACATTCCTTTTGAAATGAAGACAAGGATGCCAATTATAGAGAATACTTTAAAAATGTTGAAAGATTTAGGATTTGAAGTAAAACATGTAAATAAAACAGAAAGAAACATTTTTGAGACAATTGGATACAACTTCTTTAATGAAGGTTTTGAAAAACTTGATTATACAGATAACATTAGATTAATTAAATCGCCAAATATAAAATTGGAACTTAAGAAGGTATTTGAAGAGATAAAAAGGCATTATAAAAATGGATGTAAATTAGAAGATATGGCAATAATTTTGCTTAGCGACGAATATAAAGATTCCTTGATAAAAATATCTTCAGAAGAAAAAGTTCCTCTAAATATAAGAAATGAAATTCCATTAATTCAAGTACCTTTAATAAAGGAATTTCTAAACTTAATTGAAACAAGAATAAACAAGGGAGAAAAACAAAGACTAATTAGCAGGTTAAAATCCTATTATTTCAACATAGTAGATGAAGAACATATAGATGCTGTAGAGCTGATATTGAGAAGGATGAATTTCAGCAGTTTAGAAGAATTAGTAGATATATTAAATAAAGGGAACTATTCTAACAGCTATAAAGAATATATGGAACTGATTGGCAATACAGTTAATAAACTAAAAGATGAAATAGATTTGATTTCTAATTATGATTTAGTTGAAAACTACAATAAAGTTTTTAAAGAAATTATTAAAAATTATGATATTAGGAATAAAATCTTCAACAGGTATAAAAAAGATGAAAATTATCAGTTGTTATATAGGGATATGCAAGCATTGGACAAGCTTTTAGATATAATTGAAAAAATGTTAGGGTTATCCATGATAGAAAAAGGTATAAGAATAGAAGATTATTTTGATGCTTTATTAAAAGCTGTGAAAAATGAAAGTATTTTACAGGAAGATGCCAACAATAATGGCGTTAAAGTCCTCAATCCTATTAACAGCAGGGGATTTAACCATGAAATTTTGTTTATAGTTGGATTATCACAAAGCTATTATCCAGTTTTAAATAATAATAACTTCTTTATAAACGATGCCAACTCTAAATATTTAAGGGATATAGGTCTTGATTATAAGAACTATTACTACAGGTTAAATAATGAAGTAATAAAATTTGCTTCTATAATAGCTTCATGTAAAAATGTGCTTTATTTATCGTTAAGCGAAGGGACAGAGGAAAATAGCGTTTTTTCAATGTTTTTAGATGAGCTTTTAAATATGTTTAAAGGAGAAAATATTGAGGAAAAGGTAAAAATTATAAGTTTAGGAATAGATTATCAGATAAAAAATAATATCAGTGATATAACAACTTTGAATGAGCTTTCATATTACTTAATATCAAATCTCAATAACTTAACCGAAGAATTGAAGCCATATTATTGGTATCACAATACTGAGTTAAATGGCAAATTTAAAGATATAAATGCAAAAAATTATTGTGAATATAAGAGGTCACAACCAGATTTTAATGAGTATAATGGCCTAATATCCAATGAAAATATAAAAAAGGATTTGGAAGAAATTCATAGAAATAAGGTTTATTCGAATACTTATTTGGAAGCATACAGTAAATGTCCTTATTATTTTTTATTAAATAATATCCTAAAAGTTGAAGAAATGGGAAGATATTTTCAAGAATATAGGCCAATAGATATTGGCAGCATCTACCATGAGGTTTTAAAAGAGTATTATAATACATTTAGAAATGACCTTGAAGATTGCATAAAAAATAATAAAGCCTTTAATGTGGATGATACAAGGGATTACATTAGAGGGCTTGTAGAGAAATATGCAGTACAATTTGGATACGATAAAGATAATAGATTGAATCAATTAGTCATAGAAAATGTATATAACAGGCTGATTAAGTTAATAGAAAATGATATAGATAGGATATCAAATTCAGAAGATAAGTTGATACCCTTTGCATTTGAAGTTGAATTTGGCAGCGATGATGATTTTTCAGTTGAAATTGATGGAGAAGAAGTAAAATTAAGAGGAAAAATTGATAGAATTGATAAGATTTTAAATGAAGATAAATATGTAATTGTTGATTATAAAAGCAGTTCCTATGGTGTATATGACATAGATGACATGTCAAAAGGTCTATCCTTGCAGCTGCCAATATATGTTTTATCCCAAAAAGATAAGGATGTAGTTGCTGGCGTATATGGTGTTATATCTAATGGAGAATTTCAAGTTAAACTAGGAATATTAGGAGAAACTAAATTGGTTTCTCCACTGCATAGGAAGGCTGCTGTTAGTAGAGATGTTTGGGACAAGCTTATGGAAGATACAAAAGCCAATATTAAAAATATTTTAGCAGGTATATTAAATGGCAATTTCTCCGTGAATCCAATGGAATGTTCAAAATACTGTATATACAGAAATGTTTGCAGATATGAAAAGCTATCGGAGGTGGAATAATGGGATTAAATGAAGCTCAAAAAAAAGCTGTAGAAGAAATTAAAAAAAATGTAATCGTAAATGCAGGCGCAGGAACTGGAAAGACTAGTGTTTTAACAAAGAGATATATTCAGATATTAGAAAAAGGGAATTTAGAAGAAGGAAAAGAAATTGAATCTATAGTAGCTATAACCTTTACCGAAAAAGCTACTCAGGAGATGATTGATAGAATTAGAAAAGCCATTAGGGAAAATTTCAGCAACGGCAGTAAATGGAGGAATTTATACAGGGATTTGGAAAAGGCCAATATATCAACTATACACAGCTTTTGTGCTCGAATTCTTAGGGAATGTCCAATAGAGGCAAATGTTGACCCAAATTTTAAGGTACTGGAAAAATATCAGTCTGAAAGATTATTAAAGGAATCTATAAAAGAAGTTTTAATAAAAGGTGTAAATGAAGATGAAAGGGTTTATAAACTCCTTTTAGCTTTTGGAAAAGATGATATTAATTCGTTAGTAAAAGATTTATTATCAGTTTACGATAAGATAAGAACTGTTGGCATTGGTTTTCGTGAATTAAAAGATAAAGTCATCAATCAATTAAATGATTTCAAATTATGTAATGATGATTTGACAAAGATAAAGGACGATATGCAATATTTAATGGACAATATCAGGGGAAGAAGTAAGATTTCAAGTTTGAAAAATAATGAAATTTGGGCAAAATTTAAAGAAGATAAATACGCTGAAGAAGAACTGCCAGATATTTTAAAAATCCTCTATGACAATTTAGGCATCAGCAAAAAAGAACAAGAAAAAATTGATTCCCTAAAGGAAACAATAATCAAAGTATTGCTTTGTTTTGAAAAAAATAATCTTGAAATTTATGAAACAGTTTTAGATTTACTGATCGATATAGATGGCATTTATGAAGCTAAGAAAAAAGAATTAGGGGCATTAGATTTTGAAGATTTACAGCTTAAGGTTTCTAAGCTATTAGATAATGAAATAATAAGAAAGAGATATCAGGATAAATTTAAATATATAATGATTGATGAGTTTCAAGATGTTAATGAATTACAAAAAGATATTTTTTACAAGTTAACTTCTGTTAATGAAAAATTAGATAAATCGAACCTATTTGTCGTTGGAGACCCAAAACAATCTATTTATGGCTTTAGAGGTGCTGACTTGGATGTTTTTTATGATGTAATGGATGATATTGAAAAGGCCTTTGGAGAATCAATTACACTTGACAAGAATTATAGAACAGTCAATACCATATTGGAATTTATTAATGATATTTTTAGCAAGTTGATGGATAACTACATAAAGTTGTCTTATGATAAAATCTCGGAAAATGACATAGATATAGAAATACTTGAAAATGATGAACTAGAAGTGCCTGAAGGAGAGTATAAAAGCCAGTATAATAGGATTTATGAAAGTGAACTGATAGCTAAAAGGATAAAAGAATTAGTTTCATTAGGCAGATTTAATTATGGTGATTTTGCAATATTATTTAGGGCATCAACAAGGGACAATATATATGAAGAAGCATTAATAAAATATGGAATACCATTCTATAATTTTGGAGGAAAAGGCTTTTATGAGCAAAGGGAAATAATAGATTTAATTAATGCATTGAAAGCAATTAGCAATCCCTTTGATGCAATATCTACCATAGGTTTTTTGAGGTCTCCAATGATTGGCCTTTCTGATGAAACTATATACTGGATTTTAAGATTAAGGGATGAAAATACAGTTTTTGAATCAATGAAAAAAGTGATAGACAATAGCATGATAAGTAGTGAAGAAAATGAAAAATTGAAAAAAGCAATAGATTTAATTGAATATTTTTATGAAATAAAACACCTTTATGGGTTAGAATATCTGGTTAATGAATTAATATCTAAGACTTTTTTCATTGAATCATTGTTGTTAAAGCAAGGCGGGAGACAAGCAGTAGCTAATGTATATAAGTTTTTAGATATTGTAAAGAAATTTGATAATGATGGAGTACAATCCCTAGAAGACCTAATTGATTATCTTGAAGATGTGAAGGATACTGATGAATCACAGGAAAAAATTTATACTGAAGATGCAAATGTAGTAAAGATACTTACTATCCATAAATCTAAAGGATTGCAGTTTCCAGTGGTTATAATTCCAGAAATGTGTAGTTCTTCAAATAGCAAATTCCCTAAAATAACATTTTCTAAAGAACTTGGCATTGGCATTGATATAGACAGTTGTGAATACCTTTATAGTAAAATAAAAGATGAATTAATTGAAAAGGAAAAGGAAGAAATGAAAAGAATTCTCTATGTTGCAATGACTAGGGCTGAAAAATTGCTTATTCTAGGCTTTCAAGGCGCAAATAAAGGATACAAGGCATTAATAAAAGATTTAATTGATTATTCTAAGTGCAGAAAAATATCAAATATTGATATAGAAGCTGAAGAAAATAAACCAATAAATCTAATTGAAGATGAATTATTAAAAGATGAATATGTTAACATAGAACTGCCATTATTATTTGAAATACAAGAATTTAATAAAAGGAAAATTGAAAAGTTTAGCATTTCACAGTATTTAGTCTTTAGAGAATGTAAAAGAAAGTTTTATTTGGATTATTATAAAAAATTAACATCAATAGAAGATGAAGATAATATCGATTTAACGGACGATAGGGCGTTAGATGGCCTAGAGAAGGGCAATATTGTCCATAAATTCTGCCAACATTATAAGAAAGGTGCAGACATAAATAGTTTCCTTGAAAAAATCACAAGGTCCTTTGGGATTCCTTATACAGAAAAAGTATACAATGAAATAAAAGTATATATAGATAATTTCATTAAGCTATACAATGATGACTATGATGAAACATTTGTAGAAAGACCATTTTATTTGAAAGTTAATGATTATTATATAACTGGAGTAATTGACAGGATAAATATTCGAAATGGGAAAGCAGAAATATTAGATTATAAAACAAATAAAATAGATGATTTAGATTATCTAGTTCACAAATACACACCTCAATTACAGCTTTATGCCTATATAGTAAAAGAAATAATGAAACTGGAAATAGAAAGGGCAAGGTTAGTATTTCTTGAAAACGGTGAAGTAGTGGACGTACCAGTGGATGATGAAAGCTTAAGGAAAAATATTGAGAATATAGAAGAATTCATGAATTTCGTATCATCTAATTCAAATTTAGCTGATTATTCTAAAAATAATAACTGCACTCTTTATTGCAAACATAAATCATTTTGCAATTTAGAACAGGAGGTTTTACATTGATAATTGGCTTACTGTTTATATTTGTTAGTGCATTCATCTATATATTTGAAAATTATGATTTAGAAATAGAACATGGCCTAAAAGTCCTTAAAAAGAAGGAAAATGTTGTAAAGGACAGGTTTTATAGATATAAAATTTTAGTTTCAATTTTAGCACTGATCCTGGGGATTTTTAGGATAATAAGCTGGATTATATACTAAGGTGATATTATGAAGCGAATGGTAATTATATTGTTAATACTTTTGTTAATATTTATTAAGCCAAATTTTATATGGGCTGAAGAAAAAGATACAATCATAGTTTTAGTTGATAAACTGTCTTTTGATTTAATCAAGGATTTATCTTTAGAAAAATATGCAATAGGATTAGTAAATTGTAAAACAAGGACTCAAAACAGCAAAGAAAACCTATTGTTATCTTTAAATACAGGAAGAAAACTGTCACAAGATGAATTTAAAGAAAACAGTTGGAAAATAGATTATTTAGGAGATGTTTTTAGCAACGAAAAAACATCCTACATCGGTGTTGATAATGATAAATTACTGATTTCTAATAGAATGGGAGAAGTTGATTATGAAATAGATGATATTAACTATGATTATGACTGGCTTGTAAAGAATACTGATTTTCTATTGGAGAAATCAAGCTTGTTATTATTATCGTATGATTTCAATAGAGATTATAGAAGGGTAGATTTATTAAAAAGATATATAATGCATTACAGCGATAAAACTTTCATGATTTTACCAAAAGAGGCATCTAAAGATGACAGAGTGTTATTTAACAAATTTTTTATTCCAGTTATTTATGTTAATAGTGTAGATACTGGAATTTTAACTAGTAAGTCTACTAAAAGGGAAGGATTTATAGCAATAGAAGATATATCAGCTCAAATTAAAAGTATTTATGGAAAAGATAGTAAAAGCAATGTAGGTAAGCCTTTTGAAATAATTGAAGAAGGAAGTCCTTTAGCAAAGGTTAAGGATATATATACACAGTCTGCAAACCTATTGATAATAACCACATTTTTTCATGGGTTAATTTATTTTACACAGTTCTTGTTTGGAATTAAGTATTTAAGAGGCAAAAAAATAGATGAATGGTTATTGCAACTATACTGTACTTCGTTAGTTACCATACCTTTATCATTAGTATTAGGAATATCGCAACTTAACAGAAATGTGCCATTATATATTATTTTGTGTCTATTGCTTTCTTATGGCATAGCCAAGATTTTAAGGGAAACCATACTTGATTTTATTAAAACCATTAGCTTTACGACATATTCTTTAATAGTGTTGGGTATGCTGGTTTATCCAAAAGCCATATATAATTCCTTTATTGGTTTCAACAATTTATTTTACGGTGCAAGATATTATGGATTAAATAATGGAATAATGGGAGTATTGCTTGTATCTTCAATTTTGATGTATTTTAGTTTTACTAAAGATTTAAATGATGAATGGATTAAAAGAATACTTGGATTATTTATTTTTGCCTTGAATATGCTTGTATTATCTGCAAGATTTGGGGCAAATACTGGAGGATTTATAACTTCAGTAGTATTATTTGCGTTGATGCTATCAAGTATTTTTTCATTTTCAATAAATAAGAAAAACATAACACGAATAGTAGTATTACTTGTGTTAGGTGTTGGAATATTTGCATTTAATATGTTGCTTGACTACAATAACGATTCCAAATCCCATGCAATTGAATTCCTCTACAGGATTGTTAACAATGGATTTTGGGAATTTATTACTATGGCATCTTTTAAAGCAAAGGAATTACTGAGGTTAATTATTATTCCTCCATTTTCCATAATTTTGATTACCCAAATACTAATTCTAAGAAGGATGAAATCGTTAATAAAGGATAATCCTTATTTTAAAAAAGAATTCAACATTGTACTCATCACTTCAATTGTAGGGATGCTTATAAACGATACCGGTTCAATCGCATTCATATTTATGATGTTTTTCTATATTCTACATTTAATCTTTAATGTTGAAAATATGGAAAATATAAGCCTAAGGTGATTGAAATACCTCATTAAATAATATATAATATTCGTGACCCGAAATGTTTTTAAGGAGGTATTGATAATTGCTAAAAAGATTTATTGCATACTATAAACCTCATAAAAAATTGTTTTTTTTAGATATGTTTTGTGCTTTAATTGTTGCAGCTGCAGATTTAATTTTTCCAATTTTTTCTAGGAAGATTATAAATGAAATTATACCTGCTGGCAGAATGGATTTACTACTTAGATGGACTATTGCTATGTGTGTAATACTTGTTATTAGATATATTAGCAATTATATCGTTTCGTATTGGGGCCACGTATTAGGATGTAGGATAGAGTTTGATATGAGAAGAGATATTTTTACACACTTGCAAAGCCTATCCTTTAGTTATTTTGATAATAATAAGACTGGACATATTATGTCAAGGATAGTTAACGATTTGAGGGATATTACAGAGCTTGCTCACCATGGCCCAGAAGATATATTTATATCTACATTAATGTTATTAGGTTCATTCATAATTTTATTGAATATAGAATGGAGACTTACTTTAATTCTCTTCATCATGATTCCAGTGATGATTCTTTATGTTGCAAAGAAAAGGTATAAGATGTCTAGTGCTTTCAGGGAAGTTAGAAAGAAAATCGCCAATGTCAATGCCCAGCTTGAAAACAGCATTTCAGGTATAAGGGTAGCAAAATCCTTCACTAATGAAGATTATGAAATTGAAAAGTTTAATGAAGGCAACACACAATTCAGCTTGGCTAGACAGGAATCCTTTAAGGTTTTAGCAGAATTTTCATCCAGCATTGGGATTTTATCTAGCATACTAAATTTGTTAGTTATAAGTTGTGGCGGATATTTTGTATATAAAGGGATTATTAATATAGGAGATTTGCTTTCTTTTACTTTATATGTAAACTATTTCATGCAGCCAATTAGAAGGTTAACAGATTTATCTCAACAATTACAAGAAGGTTTAACTGGATTTGAAAGGTTTATTGAGATAATGGATATTGAACCAGATATTGTTGATAAAGAAGATGCCATTGAATTAAAAGATGTAAAGGGAAAGATTGAATTTAAAGATGTGTCATTTAGCTATAATAACGGTGAGAATACTGTACTATCTAATATTAATCTAACTATAGAGCCAGGTAAAAAAGTTGCCATAGTAGGCCCATCCGGTGCAGGGAAGACAACATTGTGCCATTTGATACCAAGGTTTTATGATATAAATGAAGGTCAGATTCTGCTTGATGGAATAGATATTAGAGATATAAAATTAAAGTCATTGAGAAAGAAAATAGGTATTGTGCAACAGGACGTATTTCTATTTACTGGAACTGTATATGAAAACATAGTATATGGGAAGCCAGATGCTAGTGAAGAAGAAGTAATCGAGGCAGCTAAAAAAGCAAAAATTCACGACTTCATAATGACTTTACCTGATGGATATAATACTTATATTGGTGAAAAGGGAGTAAAATTATCGGGTGGACAAAAACAAAGGATTTCAATTGCAAGGTTATTTTTAAAGAATCCGCCAATTTTAATTCTAGATGAGGCGACATCTGCACTAGATAATGAGACCGAAATTATGATTCAAAAATCTTTAGATGAGCTGGCTAAAGGTAGAACTACATTAGTTATAGCTCATAGATTGTCGACTATAAAGAATGCAGATGAGATAATTGTTTTAACTTCCGAGGGAATAGTTGAACGAGGTACTCATGAAGAGTTATTAGCTGCAAATAAAATCTATGCAAGGTTATATAAATCTCAATTTAAAGAAGTGGCTGTTTAAAAGTATCAAAAGCACCTTTCCTAACATATTATATAAAGAGATATGTTAGGGGAGGTGCTTTTATGAACTTTGATTATCCAGAACTGTATTATAGAGTATATCCAAAAGTTATGGCAGAAATAGAAAGTAATTTAGATGAAAACTATTCTATTGAAAACATAACTAAAGAACAGATGGAAAAGATGGTTGACAATATTTACATCAAGATGGTAAAAGAATGCCCTGAAATACATGAGGATCCCTATGAAAGAAGGTATAGGAGAGTTAGAGGGGAGCAAAGGATTTTTTATGGAAGAAGCCAAATCATAAGGGATTTAATAACTATTTTATTGATATCAGAATTATTTAGAAGAAGGCAGAGTTTTTATCCATTATAATAAATAGGCTGATACCAGCCTATTTTAATTGATTAAAGGAATGTAAGAACTTTGTAACCAATTGTTAAATTATTTGTAACCAATAGAATATTAATATGTTATATGCTAAAATTAATTTAAAGGTATGAGGTTAATAAAATGGCATCTGGTGGAGGAAGGGCTATGAATAAAAAATTAATTATTGTTCTTGCAATTATATTTTTTTTAATAGGGGGCATTTCTGCAAAGATATTATCCAGTTCTTTTGCATCAAATCATGTTTCATCAATTAATGTAGAGGAAACAATTGATTATATGACTGTGAACAACCCTGTAAAAATTATGTTGGAAGCGAAAATAAATGAAATTGAAATGAAGAAAGCAGAGGAAGAGGAGAAAAGAAGATTAGAAGAAGCTAAGTTAGAGGAAAAAAGAAAGTTAGAAGAAAAAAGGTTGGAAGAAGAAAAAAAGTTGGAAGAAGCTAAAAGACAAGAAGAAAAGAAAGCACAAGAAAAAGAGCAACTAGAAAAAAGGGATTTAAAAGTTGCTTACCTAACATTTGATGATGGCCCTTCTAAAACCGTGACTCCAAAGATATTAGATATTCTTGCAGAATATGATATAAAAGCTACGTTTTTTGTAATAGGAAAAATGGTAGATGTTAACCCAGACATATTAAAAAGGATTTATGAAGAAGGCCATTCCATAGGCAACCATTCGTACAGCCATAATTATTCTAAAGTATATAAAGATATGGACAGCTTTTTAGGAGAATTGATTTCAGCTGATAATGCTATAAAAAGAGTATTAGGTGAAGATTTTGAAACAAAGTTACTGAGATTTCCAGGCGGTTCTCACGCAGAATATAAGAAAAAATTTGTAAAAAAAGCAGAAGAGTTAGGCTATAAAATTTATGACTGGAATGCTTTAAATGGCGATGCGGAAGGCCAATTATTAAGTAAGGACAAGTTGATTCAAAGACTTAAATCTACGATAAAAGGGCAAAAGAAATTAATAATATTAATGCATGACACAGACGCAAAAACTACTACTGTAGATGCTTTGCCTGAAATTATCGATTATCTTAAAAGTGAAGGATATTCTTTTGAAAAATTAGAATAATGATAAGGGTGATAATGGTATGGAGAAAACTGTATTGATTGTTGAAGATGAATCATCTATTAGAAAATTCGTTAAGATTAACCTTGAAAATAATGGATTTAAAGTCTTTGAAGCTGAAACAGGAGAAGAGGGATTATCTATTGCTAGAAATGAAAAAATAGATATTGCAATTTTAGACATTATGCTTCCTGGAATAGATGGATTTCAAGTATGTAAAATATTGAGAGATGAGTTTCCCAAAATTGGAATCATAATGTTAACCGCAAAATCTCAAGATATTGACAAGATTATGGGGCTAGAATATGGTACTGACGATTATATGACCAAACCGTTTAATCCAACTGAACTGGTTTTAAGGGTAAAATCACTAGCAAGAAGAGTAGATGTGTCTAATGAACAGAAAAAGGACAATTTACTTGTTTGCGAACCATTTAAAATAGATACATATTCTCGAAAATTCTACAAAAATGATATAGAAATAGAATTGACCCCAACTGAATATGCAATTGCAAAGCTGTTTATGGAACAACCAGGACGTGCTTTTAAAAGGGATGAAATATTGAATTTGGTATGGGGTTACGATTTTATCGGTGATTCAAAAATAGTAGATGTAAATATTAGAAGGCTTAGGGCAAAAATCGAAGATGATCCTAGTAAACCAGTTTATATTGAAACTGTATGGGGAATAGGTTATAGATGGAAGAAAAATGATTAATCTTAGGTGAATTATAAATGAAAAGAAGTATTAAGACCAGATTAGTAATAAACTTTATGCTTATTATTGTTATAACTGTAATTATATTTGAAATAGTTCTTATTAATGGTATTAAGCAGTATTATTATAAAAATGTTGAAAACATACTAGTAAATGAAATTGAGCTATCAATTGATTATTATTTAAGATATTTCTCATCTGAAGCTCTTGAAGATATTGTAATAGATGATATAGATGTCTTTTGGCAGCATACAGAGGCTCAAGTACAAATTTTAGACCCTAATGGAAAGCTGTTAATGGATTCATTGGGAGTAAAAAACGATGATTCAAATTTATACCCAGATATACAAATGGCAATTGCTGGGCAAAATGGCAGTTGGATAGGAAATGTTGATTACTATGATGGCCTTGTCATGTCAGTTTCAGCACCCATTAAATATGAAAATAGGATAATTGGCATAATAAGGTTTATATCGTCTTTAAAAGAAGTCAATAAGACGATTTTTACTCTAACTATGATTTTACTTGGTATGGGATTTATGGTTATTGTAATTTCAGGTGTGGTAAGTATATTTCTTGCCAATTCAATTGTTAGACCACTTAAGGAAGTAACTAAAGTTGCTGAGAAGATGGCAAATGGGCAGTTGAAAGTTAGAAGTAATGTTAAGCTTAAAGATGAAATTGGAAAACTTTCAGATACTCTTAATTATATGGCAGAAGAGCTGATTAAAAAGGAACAAATTAAAAACGATTTTATTTCATCAATATCTCATGAGTTGAGAACTCCTTTAACATCAATAAAGGGATGGGCTGTTACTCTAAAATCTTTAGGAATTGAGGACAAAGAAGTAATATTAGATGGCTTAGATATAATAGAAAAAGAAAGTGATAGATTAACAGCCATGGTAGAGGAACTCTTAGACTTTTCTAGATTTGTCTCTGGAAGGATAAAGCTTGAGAAGGATGAGTTTGATATTAAAAATACCATAGAGATGATAGGTAAGCAGCTAAAACCAAGGGCAGTTAACAATAATATTGATTTCAATGTAAATGTTGAAAATGATATTGGTACATTTATTGGTGATGAAAATAGGATTAAACAGGTACTTATAAATTTATTGGACAACGCTTTTAAATTTACACCTGAAGGTGGAAAAGTAGAATTAAATGCATATAAGGATAGTGATACATTGATTTTAGAAGTAAAAGATACTGGCATAGGTATTCCTGAGGAAGATTTGTCTAGGGTTAAGGAAAAATTCTATAAAGGGAAAAATAGCAAGTCCCACAGCGGAATTGGCTTATCAATTTGCGATGAAATAGTGAAGCTTCACAATGGAACCCTAGATATATATTCAGCTTTAAATGAAGGGACTCGAGTAGTAGTAAGGCTTCCCATAAAGGAGGACAACATATGAAAAAAATTTATATAATTATTTTTTTAATTTTACCATTAGTCTTAACTTCCTGCAGTGATGGGAAGTTTCAAATAAGGGCAAATATTGTGGCGCCAGAAAATCAAGTACCTCCAATATCTGGGAAATGGGCAGTTGAGAAATCAGTAGATGTCCCTTATAGAAGGGGTGTGTCAGATGATGGAGATTCATTGATAGGTAGTGAAGTATTGTTTCATGATTCAGCGGTAGTTGTAGATAAGGATTATGTGCTGGAACCAAGTTTTAAATATAAAAATGTAAAAATTTCAGATTATCTATTGTATAAGTATAAAATAAGCCCTGAATATTTAAATTTAGAAGACAAGGAAGTTGAAGTGATTTCCATTTCAAGCAACAATCAGTTTTTTTATGAATTTGTAAAATATAGCGAAGATGAGATGTTTTTTTTTAATGAAGACAAGTTTTATTTCTTAAAAAAGACAGTAGATAAGATTAGCAAAGAAGAAATAGACAGGTATATTACTGTTGAACAAAATATTATGAGAATATCCAATATAGAAGAAATAGATACTTTACGTTCTGGGGTTTTGCTAGGAATAAAATCTTATGTATATGATGAAATAAATGGAGAAGACAACTGGACCTATAAGACTATTTGGATAAGAACCAACAATAGAACTTTGTCGTCAATTTATGAAATGGATAATTTACTTGTACCTAGAAGAAAAGGATTTTGGATGATAAATGTTGAAAGAAGCAGTAATGGAAGCATAATTGATAAAATAAATGCTGTAGAAAAAAGAAAATATCCAGAAGAGTATATGGAAGATGTTAAATTATTTTCTTTAAATTTTAATTCAGAGATTAATTTTGGCTCCGTAGAACCATCAATTATAAAAAATATACTATATGTAGGCAATGATTATATTTCAGTGGAAGAAATTAATTTAAACAACAATATAAGAAAACTGAAGACTTATCCTATAGATTATTTAGATAATGGGAAAGCTGTAAAAATATCAGATATATTAGGCAATGAAGGAATCAAAACTTTTGAAGATGGTGCCAGAAGCATTATGAAATCTGATCCAAACATGTTTCTAGATGAAGAAAACTTTGGGCTCTTTAGGAGAAACGGATACTGGATAATGAAAGGAAGAATTAATTATACTTCTAATGAAGACCAATTATATAAGGACTTTAATATAAAAGTAATACCGCCTAAAGATTTGGTAAATTATGATGAGCTTTTAATTTCATGGAACAAGATTAAATCAAAAATCCCAGAAGCTATAGATGCATTTACTTCACCGAATGAAGATATTCTTATTGTTGTAACGAGAAACAGTTTGCAAATTTATGCTATAGAAAATAAGGAAATCTTGCCAAAAGAATTGGGGAGGATAAAATTAAACAACTCCGATAGTATAATAATGGCAGAATGGTCATTGGGAAGATATACTACTCTTTGGGAGGAAGAAGTTATCCAAAGTGGTGGCACAAAGATAAAATAAATTCCTTTAAAATAAATTATCCGTAATAGTTAACTATTACGGATAATTTTATTATATTTAGCTATAACAATTCCTTCAATACTTTAGATATCACATCATAGGAATATCCTTTTCTTTGCAAGAAGTTATTTAGCTTTCTATATTTAGCATCTTTAGAATCATCACGATAGAGCCTTAGTCTTTTTTTCCCTAATTCAAGGGCCATTTCATACTGTTCATCCCGATTAATTCGTAATACACGATTTATTATATCATCAGAGATGCCTTTTAGTTTCAACTCATATTTTATTCTTTCAGGTCCATATTTTGAAAAATTTATCTTGTCTCTAATAAAAGTTTCTGCAAATTTGCGGTCATTTATATAATCTTTTTCTTTACACAAATTTATAGTATTTTCTATTATGTTTTCATTGTAACCTCTTCGTTTAAGGGCATCCCGTATTTCCTTTTCAGAACGAGGTCTGATTGAAAGGAGCCTTAATGCGTAATTTATGGCTTTTTTTTCTTCTTCAGCTATAAGTATTTTTTCTATAAAATCATCATCAATTTCCATATCTAACTCCAATTTATATTTGTAGGCAACTTCATCGTCTAAGCTTAATGCAAATTTATCATCTATAAAAATATTTAGCCTATTTTTGTTTTTTTGAGGTTCTATTTTAGTTATCCTCATAAAATCCCTCTTTCTATCTATCACGTTGGTTAAAGATTATATAAAATCCCAATATGATTAATAAAACTGGCCAGTAGTTCCAAAGGTTTCTTAATCTAATATTAAACCATGGAAATATCTTATTGGCTAAGGATATACTTCCCCATATAATCAAAGCTAATCCAATAAAAATAGGGGTATTTTTTCTAATCTTTTCATATTTATCATAGTCATCATCATAAATTACACCATCGTCTTCTGGAATAATAAAACTGCAGATAATATATATTAGTAAAGATGCACCAAAGGATTGTAATGATAATAACACCCATATAATGCGGACTACAGTTGGATCTATGTTAAAATATTCTCCAATTCCTCCGCAGACACCTGCAAAAATCCTATCTTTCGTTGACCTTCTTAATTTCCCCAATTATATCACCTCTGCATTTTTAATTTAATTTTATCAAAAATCTTCTATACTTTAAATATATATAAAAATTTTTATTAGGGTTTAAAAGAATTCACAATGGGAAAAGTTTGTGGTAACATAGTTTAATATAGAAAGGTGGAGGTTAGGCGATGTATAATATTCTTGCGTTATTATTTAAATATATTTTTATCATAATTATATACCTATTTATTTTTAGCATTATAAGATTGATTTACTTAGATATTAGCGGAATGAAGTATCAGTCCCTAGACGACAAGGCATACTTAAAACTTATAAACAGAAAGGATTCTCTTCCTTTTAAAATTGAAGAATATTATATTATAGATAAGGAACTGACATTTGGCAGACATGGAGACAATGATATCGTAGTGAAGGATCCTTATGTTTCTAAGAAGCATTTTAAAATTGTTGAGGATGAAGATGAATATTATTTAGAAGACTTGGGAAGCTCTAATGGAACATATTTAAATGGGGATAAAATATATGATATAGTAAAACTAAATGATGGTGATATTATTAAGGCAGGACAGATTGAATTTTTATTTGTAAATAGAAAGTAGGAAGATATTATGAAAAGATTACTAAGTCAATCTCCACGAAATTTATTATTTTTATTTCAAGTTTTAGGGATAACACTATTGTTAATTAATAAAGGAAGAGCAACTGATAGGTTAACTCTTGGAATTGTAGCGGGATTAATATTGGTAATATATTTGTCAAACTATATCTTGACAAAAATCTCAAAGGGCGACAATTACATTTTTTTAATAACGACTATGTTAGCATCCATTGGGATTATAATGATATACAGGATAAATGAAGGTTTAGGCATAAAGCAGCTAGTATGGATATCTATGGGGATTATATTGTTCTTTTTTACATACTTTATAGTTAAAAAGATTAGGATATGGGAAAAACTTTCATATATCTACTTAATCGGTGCATATTTTTTATTTTTAATTACTTTTATCTTTGGTGATAAAAGACATGGTGCTATTAACTGGGTTAATATAGGCAACTTTTCATTTCAGCCATCTGAAATAATAAAAGTGTTATTGATTTTTATTTTAAGCTCTTATTATTCAAATAAAGAAAGATGGAAAGAGTTTAATAAATATTCTTCATATTATTTAATGGGGATTGTTTATTCTTTCATAGCCTTGTTGTTTTTACAAAGGGATTTAGGAACAGCCATGTTATTTTATATTATATTTGCAGCAATTCAATTTATATATGAAGATGACAGAAAACTTATTTTTATCAATATAGCATTAATTGTTGTTTTTGGGATACTAGGCTATTTACTTTTCGATCATGTTAAGATTAGGTTTCAGGCGTGGATAAACCCATGGAGATACATTGAAAGGCAGGGCTATCAAATAACCCAGTCACTATTCGCCATAGCAGAAGGAGGTTTCTTTGGGAAAGGCCTTGGATTAGGGCATCCAGACTTTATACCAGTTGTATATACAGATTTTATATTTTCTGCTATATGTGAAGAAATGGGAATATTTACTGGTATTGGAATTATAATGTTGTTTATGATTTTCGTATATAGGGGATTTAAAATTGCTATAGCACAGAGAAATGAGTTTTACAGGATTTTGGCTCTAGGAATAAGCATATTATTTGGAGCCCAATCTTTCATAATTTTAGGCGGAGTAATAAAGATGATACCTCTTACTGGACTGACTTTGCCATTTATTAGTTATGGTGGAAGCTCAATATTATCAAGTTTCACAGCACTAGGGATACTACAGGTATGCTCCGAAGAAATTAAGTCGAAGGAGGAATTAGATGAAGCAGGAGATTAAAAGAATAATCATAGTCCTTGCTGGATTTTGCCTTGCCTTCATAAGTTTAATCGTGTATTTAAGTTATTTTCAAGTATTTAAAGCTTCAACTGTAAAAAACAACAGCTATAATAAGCGGTTGTGGATTAATGAAGCATCAATTCTTAGAGGTTCATTTTTGGATAGAAATGGTAAAATATTAGTGTATAGTGAAAATAAAGATGGTACTTATATTAGAAATTATTTATATGGAAGATTATACAGCCATATAATTGGATACAGCTATAGGGAATATGGAAAGACAGGATTAGAGCTCCAATATAATAATGCACTACTAAATATAAGCGAAAATGCAACATTGAATGAATTAAAAAATTTAGTCTTACCTTCAACTGTAGGGAATAACATTAAGTTGACTATAAGCCATGATTTACAATCAAAAGCTAGAGAGCTCTTGAAAGGTAAAAAGGGCTCTATTGTTGCTATGAATCCTATAAGTGGCGAAGTGTATGCTATGGTTAGCATGCCAGATTTTGATGTTAATACATTAAAGGAGGATTGGAAAGCAATTACAGAGAATCCAGACAGTCCGCTGATAAATAGGGCTACACAGGGTTTATATGTTCCTGGTTCTGTTTTTAAGGTTATTACTGCAACAGCATTTTTAGAAAAAGAAAACCTTGATATGAATTATGAGTGTACAGGTACTGCCAATGTAGGTGGGTACGAATTTAGCGATTATAATAAAAAAGCTCATGGAGAAATAGATTTAGAAGGAGCCTTGGTCAACTCCTGCAACACTTATTTTACAACTAAATCAGTGGAAGTTGGGAAGGATTTAATATTAAATATTGCAGAAAGGTTTTTATTAAATAATGAAATACCTTTTGATTTGCCAGTTAAAAGCTCCCAGTTCCCATATAAAGGCTTTATTGATAAGACTGAGTTAGCTGCAGCTTCCATTGGACAAGGGAAAGTATTAGTAACTCCACTAAACATGGCATTGGTAGCCTCAGGTATTGCAAATGGCGGACAAATTGTTAAACCTATCCTTGTTAAGGAAATTATATCAAATGATGGAAAGGTTATAAGGTCCAATAAAACAGAAATATTATCTACTGTAACAGATCCAGTCAAAGCAAATTTAATTAAAGAGATGATGGTAGAAGTTGTTAATTCAGGTACTGGCACTAAGGCAAGAATAAAAAATATAAAAGTTGCAGGGAAAACAGGTACTGCAGAAACATCTTCAGGGAAATCCCATGCATGGTTTATTGGTTTTGCCCCAGCAGATAGCCCTAAGGTAGCAGTAGCTGTAGTACTGGAAGAAGAGTCTGCAACTGGTGGTAGTTCAGCAGCTCCCATTGCAAGGGAGATAATGCTTTATGCAATAAATAATATAAAAGAATAAGGAGGAGATATTATGCCTAATAAAAATGAAGTACTAGAAAGGAAGGATATTCCAGAAAAGTATAAATGGGATTTGGAATCAATGTACAGTTCCCTAGATGAATGGGAGAAGGAATATAATAAAGCCAAGGAAATGGCAAAAGACTTTGAAAAGTATAAGGGAAAAGTAACATCAAGCAGCGAAACCTTATTCAATGTATTAGAAGATATGTGTAATCTTTATAGACTAGTAGAAAACTTATATACTTATGCACATATGAAATTAGATGAAGATACAAGGGTAGGCAAGTCTCAAGAACTATCAGATAAAGGTTTAAGCTTGGCTGTAGAAGTTGATGAAAAGACATCCTTTGTTACACCTGAAATCCTAACATTAGATAAAGAAACACTAGACAAGTATTTTGAAGAAAAAGCAGAATTAAAGCTATATAAACAATATTTGGACAATCTAATGAGGCAAAAGGAACATGTGTTATCAGCTAGAGAAGAAGCAATTTTAGCACAAGTGGGAGAAATAGGTTCTGCACCACAAAAGATTTTCTCAATGCTAAATAATGCAGATATTAAATTCCCTACCATAAAAGATGAAGAAGGAAAAGATGTAGAAATTACTCATGGTAATTTCATTCCTTTGATGGAATCAAAGAATAGGGAAGTAAGGAAGAATGCTTTCAAAGCCCTATATGAAACATATAAAGGGTTTAAAAATACTTTTGCAGCTTCATTAAATGGAGAACTCAAAAAGAATATCTTTTTTGCTAAGATGAGGAATTATAAAACTAGTAGAGAAGCTTCATTAGATAGAAATAATATTTCTGTATCAGTATATGATAACTTAATCAATTCAGTTCACAATAATTTGGAAAGCATGTATAAGTATATGTCTATTAGAAAGAGGGCATTGGAAGTAGACGAACTACACATGTATGATTTATACACTCCAATAGTTAAAGATGTTGAATACAACATAGCTTATGATGAAGCTGTGGAAATAGTTAAGAAGGGACTTCAACCTCTTGGAGAAGAATATATGGCAATAGTTGAAGAAGGTTTCAGTACAAGATGGATAGATGTATTTGAAAATAGGGGAAAGAGGTCTGGAGCTTATTCAAGTGGTTCTTACGATTCAAAGCCATATATACTCTTAAATTATCACAATACTTTGGATAATGTATTTACAATAGCCCATGAAATGGGACACTCTGTTCACAGCTATCTAACTAGAAAATATCAACCATATATTTATGGGAATTATTCGATTTTCCTTGCAGAAATAGCATCTACACTAAATGAATGCTTACTTCTTGATTACTTGTTAAAGAATGCAAAAGATGACAATGAAAGGGCATATTTAATAAATCACTATCTAGAAAGCTTTAGGACTACAGTTTATAGGCAAACAATGTTTGCAGAATTTGAAAAGATTATTAGCGAATACTTAGAAAATGGTGGGGCAATAACAGCTGATTATCTATGTGAAACATACAAAAAATTAAATGAATTATATTATGGACCAAATATTGTAGTTGATGATGAAATCGCAATGGAATGGGCAAGAATTCCACACTTCTACTATAATTTCTATGTATTCCAATATGCTACAGGGTTCTCTGCTGCAGTTGATTTATCACAAAAGATTCTAAAAGAAGGAAAACCAGCTGTTGAAAGATATTTATCATTCCTAAAGAGTGGCAGTTCAGATTATCCATTAGAAGTATTGAAGAAGGCAGGAGTAGATATGACAACAGGAGAACCTGTTAATAACGCATTGAAGTTATTTGGAGAATTAGTAGAAGAAATGGATAAATTAATATAAAACTGGCTTAAGTTTTCTTAAGCCAGTTTTATAAAATTTATAGGAATTTACTTTTTAAATTATTCCAGTACATATTTTTATCAAAATTCAATCTCTTAATGGTTTTATCTGACATTTTCAAATTAATAGTTTCAATGTTGTTATATTTTAATTCAACACCATCATTTACAATTATGATAGAATTCTCGTATTTTAATTCTGGTTTTATAGTTATTACCATATTTCCAGGTATTATTGCACTATTTAATAGGGATCTGTATGCTTTTGAACTAATAGGGGATAATGGCGTAAGCTGTAGTGTCTTTAGGGAAGGATATATTATGCTTCCGCCACAGGAAAAGTTGTATGCTGTACTTCCTACTGGTGTTGAGATTATAACTCCATCCCCGCTGAATCTTTCTAAATGGTTTCCGTCTATGTAGATTTCTAGATGGATAACTTTTGATTTGTTGCCTTTTACAACAATTTCATTTACAGCTGTTAAATAAAAACAGTTTTGTTTTGTACAAATCTCACAATCGACTAAAGAAATTTCTTCCACATTGTAGTCATTATTTAAATATTTTTCAATAAAGTCATCTATGTTATCAGGAAGGATTTCTTGAAAAAAACCAAGATGTCCTGTATTTATGCCAACAAAAGGAATAGACGAGAAGCTGCTTCGATGGACTGCTCTTAAAAAAGCGCCATCTCCACCTATGCAAATGTTTAATTCTGCTTCTTTGTCATATTTTTCTGAAACCAAGAAGCCTTTATCCTTTAATTTTTGAGCTAAGAGTTTTGCTATTCTCCTTGATTCAGGATTAAAATTTGAAATAATATTAATAGTTCTTTTTCCATTACCCATATTATTACCCCCTATTAGTCGTATGGAAGTTGCTTGCTGTGTTAATCTTATTATATTATATAATTAAAGAAAATTAAACTGGAGGATATTATGGACTTGTTTAAAGAAAGTGAAAGCGTAATTAATTTTACAGTGGATAAAGATAATTTGAATTTAAAGGAATTTCTTTATAATCATGATTTATCCAGCAGGTTATTTTCTAAATTATATAGGAGTAAAAACATTTTTGTTAATGGAAAATTTCAAAGAAAAGACCTTCCACTTAAAAAAGGGGATATTGTAACAATTTATATGGAAGATGAAGAGCATAATATTGAACCGGAAGATATGGAATTAGATATTATATATGAGGACTATGATTTGCTGGTATTGAATAAGGGACCAAATATGGTGGTTCATTTAACAAGGTCGCACTTAAATAATACCCTATCCAATGGAATAGCTAAATATTTCATGGAAAAGGGAATAAAGAAAAAGATAAGGTTTGTAAATAGATTAGATATGGATACTACTGGTGTTCTGATAGTTGCAAAAAATCCCTTTGCTCATCAGCAGCTTTCATTACAGTTGGAAAAAAACAGTGTTGAAAAAAGGTATATGGCAGTAGTATCAGGAGTCGTAAAAAAGGATTCTGATTACATAGATATTCCTATAGGAAGAGATGAAGAGGAAGGAAGCATAAGAAAAATAGTTACTGAAAATGGCCAAAGGGCAATAACAAAGTATTCTGTAATAGAAAGATATAAAGATGCAACATTATTAGATGTTCAGATATTTACTGGGAGAACGCATCAAATTCGTGTTCATTTAAACTATATTGGCCATCCTATTATAGGAGATGTTTTATATAATGAAAGAAGTCAATATATAAGCAGGCAAGCATTGCACTCATATTATTTAAAAATTCAGCACCCTAGGTCAAAAGAAATGATTGAATTTAATGCTCCACTTCCACAGGATATGAAAGAATTAATCAACCACTTGAAGAGCAATATTTAATTATCCTTCAAGTGGTCTTCATTTTTTTCAGGCAGTTTACCTGCTACTCTATTTGTTGAAGAATCCTTTTTTGCGTTTAAAACTTTAATGATTTCCATCATTTTATTGATATCCTTTAGTTTTTCTTTATCCTTCACATCAATTCCCAATGCAGGCCCCAATAAGTTAATTAATTGAGATGGCTCCTTTATATCTTCTTGTGATTTCAAGGAGTTAAACATTGAAATAAAATTTTTATATTTGTCCATGTTAACAATTAAATCCAACATCATTCCTAAATTATTATAATCATTTTTGGATAATTCCTTTTGTACTATATTGAAGATTTTACTTATCCTTTCTCTGTTATCTTTAATAGGCAGTGCTTCTTTTATATATTGTTCATCATTTTTCATAAAGCTGACTAGTTCATTAAATTTTATCATTCTCTCAGTAAATAATATTGCTCTGTTTATTGTAGGTATGTATTCTTCAGGAAAGTATGGCCCAATTTTCTTTAAAAGCTTTATTTTTTCTAATGTATATTTTGGTTCTATTCTTATGGACCTAATGTAATACGAAAATGATTTTAATCCATTGAATTCATTTATTCTTTGGCTGTATAGTAGCATAAATATAAATATCAATAATAAATTGTTATCCAATTCTAACCCTCCATTTAACCATGATATTCATTATATGCACCATTTATATATTAGTTGCAAAAATAACAGTAATATTGCATATCTTGTAATCATAAACTGTTATAGACAGGGGGGATAGAATGGAAAATAAAAATATCGATGAAATCATGGATTTAATGAAGGATTATAAACCATCAGAGGAAGAGATGGAGAAATTTGAAAATCTAGTTGATGAATATAAAGATAAATCGGAGAAGGACCTTTTTATTGAAATAATCAAAGTAAACGAATCTCTGGAAAAAAATTTAAGTGAAGAAGAATATAGGGAAATATTTGAGAAGATAGAAAGTATTAGACCTCTACTAAGTGAAGAACAAAATAAAAAGCTTGATGAGATATTAAAAATTTTGAAAAAGAAATAGGCATCATTGCGATGCCTTTTATTTATTTTTAACAAAAGTAGGAAGTGGACTTTAAGAAAGATGGGTGTTATAATAAAATATATTATGTAAACCAAAGGAGGATCTTAATGAGTTTTAAAAAAATTAAGATTGCCTTAGCTGTTATAGCGATTGCAGCCCTATTATTTACAGGGTTTTTATTTTTGAAAAATGCAAGAAATATTGAAGAGATACCTTATAATTTATTTTTATCCCACATAGATAATGGCTTAGTAGAGGAAGTAGAATTATCAGATGATGATATGATTAAGGTAAAGCTAAAGAATGGAAATGTATTTTTTACAGATAACCCTAGAAAAGAAAATTTCAAGGAAGAGTTGCTGTTAAAAGATATTAAGGTAACAGAAAAAGATGAATCAGTAAGTCAAACTATACCAATGTTAATTGCATTTTCTGTTATGGGATTTTTAATGTTTTATATAAGTAGAAACATGTCAACACAAGCGGCAAAGGAGATATCACAAATATCAAAAATTGATACGGAAAACAATTCTAAAAGGTTAACATTTTCTGATGTAGCAGGGAATGAAGAAGCAAAAGAAGCTTTAATGGACATGGTAGATTTTATTAAAAATCCAGAGAACTACAGTAAGCTAGGTGCAAAGCTACCTAGGGGAGTACTGCTTTATGGTCCTCCTGGTACAGGGAAGACATTATTAGCTAAAGCGATGGCTGGAGAAGCTGGAGTTCCATTTTTCCCAGTTTCAGGTTCAGATTTTGTGCAAGTTTACGCTGGTTTAGGTGCAAGCAGAATTAGAGAACTATTTAAAAAGGCAAAGGAAGCAGGTAAGTCAGTAATATTTATTGATGAAATAGACTGTTTAGGCAAGAAAAGGCAAGGAAATAGCTTTTCAGGCAGTGAAGAAGGAGATAGGACATTAAATGCATTGTTAACTGAAATGTCTGGTTTTAATGATAATGAAGGTATTGTAGTTGTAGCTGCTACAAATAGGATAGATATTTTAGACGAAGCATTGTTAAGGCCTGGTAGGTTTGACCGCCAAATAGAAGTTAATCTGCCAGATGTCAGTGGAAGATATAAAATATTAAAACTCCACAGCAGAAACAAGCCACTGTCAAAAGATGTTGACCTGAAAAAACTTGCAATGGATACAGTATATTTCAGTGGAGCCAAACTAGAAAGCCTTATGAATGAAGCTGCAATTTATGCTGCAAAGGAAAAAGCTAATGAAATTACTTTAGAGCATATTAACAAGGCTTATTATAAAGTTCTTGTAGGAGAAGAAAAAAAGGACAGAACAGCAATTAATTTAAAGGATAAAGAGATTACTGCATATCATGAAGCAGGACATGCATTAATCACTAAATTGGTAGCGAAAGAAAACAGGGTTTCTAAAGTAAGCATAATTCCTAGTACAAAAGGAATGGGAGGTTTTAGCATTAATTTACCTCCTGATAAAATGTATCAAAGCAAAAAAGATATATTATCAAATATAATGATTGCTTTAGGTGGCAGAGCTAGTGAAGAAATAATTTTTGGAAAAGAATTTGTAACTACAGGGGCTTCCTCTGACTTGGAAAAAGCTACGGAAATGGCTTTATCGATGATTGCATTATTAGGTATGGATGATGAAATAGGGCTTGTAAATTATAATGTCATAGGTAATAGGAGTTTAGACAATGAAATATTATTAAATAGGGTGAAAGAGATTTTAGATAGTCTTTATGCAGAAACGAAAAAATTACTTATGGACAATATAGAAACTCTTAAAAACCTAACAGCAAATCTTATAGAAAAAGAAGTTTTAAATGAAGAAGAAATTAACCAAATTATATCAAATATAGCATAGTTATCAGCTATTGCCAGAATGTTATGTTGAAAAAATTCAGTAATCATAGTATAATGAAAATAAGCAAGATTTCTGCAATGTTCGTTGGCCTTGTTAATTCAACCGGCAGAAGTAATAAGGGAGTCTGGAGTTTACCACTGTATAACAAGCCACCTTTGAGTGGAAGTTAGAAAGTGGTAACAGGACACCCACCTTTGAGAGAAGGCGGGTGTGAATTAAAAGGCTGACGGCATTGTGGTAAAGCCCTCTAAAGCTTATGCTTTAGAGGGCTTTTATATTATTATATTAGGCTTTCTTTATATTGAAGTTTATATAGATTATAATAAATGCCTTCTTTAGCTAGTAATTCTTGATGAGTTCCCATTTCTCTTATGACACCTTTATGGAGAACAATAATTTTGTCTGCATTCTGAATAGTAGAAAGCCTATGTGCAATTGCTATAGTGGTCCTTCCTTTAATTAATTTCCCTAAGGCATCTTGTATCAAAGCTTCTGTTTCTGTATCAATGTTAGAAGTGGCTTCATCTAAAATCAATATTTTTGGGTCAAAGGCCAAGGTCCTAGCAAAAGCTAGCAGTTGCCTTTCACCAGACGATAATGTTGAACCTCTTTCCATAACAGGTTCATCATATTTATTAGGCAATTTATTTATAAAGTGGTCTGCATTTACAAATTTTGCTACTTCAACTATTTTTTCATGGCTAATATCTTTCTTGTTTAATCTGATATTATCCTCAATTGTTCCTGTAAAGAGGAATACATCCTGTAATACAACTCCAATATTTTTTCTTAGTTCATATTTATCATAATTTTTAATATTAACACCATCTATGAGTATTTCGCCTTTTTGAGGATCATAGAATCTTGTAATTAAGTTTATGATAGTAGATTTTCCAGCCCCTGTAGCTCCTACAAATGCTACAGTTTCTCCAGGATTTATTGTGAAGCTAACATCTTTTAGTACCCAGTTATCTTTTTCATAGGCAAACCAAACATTTTTAAATTCTATTCTACCTTTAAGATTTTCAATTTTAACAGGATTATTAGTGTTTTCAATAACTGTATTATCGTCTAAGACTGAGAAAATCCTTTCACTGGAAGCCATTGCTGCTTGTAGTATGTTGTATTTTTCAGTTAAATCTAGTATTGGTTGGAAGAATCTTTGTAAATAGTTTATAAATGCATATAGAACCCCGAATTCAATTGAATTGGAAATTACTTGTCCTCCTCCATAATAAATAATAAATGCAATTCCTAAGGATTTAATCACTTCAATTGTTGGCCTGAAAATAGCAAATAACTTAATTTCTTTTTTTGCTGTTTGCAGATATTCTCTATTTATGTTGTCAAATTGAGAAGAAATTTTATTTTCTTTTTTAAAGATTTGTATAACCCTCATTCCTGTAATGTTTTCATTTAAAGTAGAATTGATTTTAGCTAGCTGTGCTCTTCCAATTCTGTAAATAACCCTGATTTTTCTTCTAAATATTATTGCTGCAATTAAAATAAATGGCATCAATGAGAAAGATACTATTGCTAATTTTAGGTTGAGTTTAATCATTACTATTACTATTCCAATGATTATAAATATGTCATTAAAGAGATTTACTAAAACTGAGGTATACATCTCATTTAATGTTTCAGTGTCATTAGTTACCCTTGTCACTAATCTACCTATAGGATTCTTATCAAAATATGAAATTGATAAGCTTTGAATATGCGAAAAGATTTCTTGCCTAATATTAAATATTATCTTTTGAGAAGTATAGTTTAACAGCAATTCTTGTGAATAGCTAAGTGTGAATGTAAAAATAATTGCCAATAAGAAAATCAATGAAATTCTATTAATACCTTTGATGTCAAATTCTCTAAATTTCAAATAATCTTCACTGTTTAATTTTATTCTGTTATTAATATCATCTTCTAATCTGCCAATATAGTAGTTATTGTTTTTTTCTACTATATCGACTATTGGATAAGATTTATCTAGGGTAATGTTTTTCTTTTCAAAATAATCTACTTTTACATATTTTTTATTATTGAATATAACTCCATCATAAGGGCTATCTATTTCCATTTCATACATAGGTTTTTTATATCCGTTAATATAGTCATCTATAGTTATTTTTAAAAGATAAGGCCTTAAGAGTTCTAATCCTGTTATGATAATCATAATTATAATTGCTATTAAAAAGTAATGCCAATATGGTTTTGCATATTTCAATAGCCTTCTCATCAATCGGCTATCGTAAGCTTTACCAATTATATCATCATCGTTATATGTATTGCTCATTTATGGGCCTCCTAATCATTGATAATTTTTTCCTCAAGCTGTTGTTTTTCGTAAATTTCATAATATATTCCATTTTGGGCTAGCAATTCATCGTGTGTTCCTCTTTCTACAATTTCGCCTTCGTCGATGACTATAATTTCATCACAGTTTTTTACAGTAGAAATTCTGTGGCTGATGAATATTGTTGTCCTCTCTTTCATAAAATCTTTCAAGTTATTTAGTATTTTTTCCTCTGTATCTGTGTCTACGCTGGATAAGCTATCATCTAAAATTAATATGGAAGGATTTTTAATAAGTGCCCTAGCAATTGAAGTTCTTTGTTTTTGACCTCCTGAAATAGTTACTCCTCTTTCACCTAATACAGTGTCGAAACCATCTGGGAAGCTCATGATGTTATCGTATATTTCTGCCAATTTGGCAGCTTTTATTACTTTTTCTTTATCTAAATTCCCCTCAAAAGCAAACCCAATATTTTCTTCAATGGTAGTTGAAAATAGGAAATTGTCTTGAGGCACATATCCTATATTTTCGCGTAAGGATTTTAGAGTAATTTTTTTAATTGGAATATCGTCTATACATATTTCTCCTTCTTCAATATCAAAAAGCCTTAAAAGCAAGTTAACTATCGTTGTCTTACCGCTGCCTGTTCTACCTACGATTGCTAAGGATTTACCTGGTTCAACTGTAAAATTAATATTTTTTAATGCATAATTATTGCTTCCAGGGTATTTAAAGCTGACATTTTTAAATTCAATCTTTCCCTTAATATTGTTCAACTCAATGGCATCTTCAGAATCCTTAATATCTGGTTTTTCATTTAATATTGCGTTTATCCTTTCCATGGAAGCTGCTCCTCTTTGCAATAGGTTTATAACCCATCCTAGAGCCATCATAGGCCATACTAATAACCCAATATATGAGTTAAATGCAACAAAATCTCCCAGAGAAATTCGATTTAGAATTACTTCTTTACCTCCATAAAAGATTAATAATAAGAAACTGAGAGCAGAAATAAAATTAATAAATGGATGGAAAATGCCTGAAACCAAAACTAATTTTAAATTTTTCCTTAAATTATCTTCATTAACCTTTGTAAAATTTTCTAATACTAAATCTTCTTGTACGAAAGATTTAATTACTCTAATTCCAGAAAAGCTTTCTTGAGTTATGTCAGTTAACTTAGAAAATGCCTCTTGAACAGCTTTAAACCTTTTATGTATTATTTTCCCAAATCTATTAACGAATATAATGATAAAGGGCAATGTAAAAAGCGAAATTGCAGTTAACCTTAAATTAGTTGTCTTAATCATCATGATTAAGGTTAATATAATCATAAATCCTGAGTCTACTATCATAATAGTTCCTTGCCCTACAGCCATTCTTACAGCATTTATATCGTTTGTTGCATGGGCCATTAAGTCTCCTGTCTTGTGAGTATTAAAGTAGTTAGTAGAAAGGGTTAAAAGATGGTTAAACAATTTTTTCCTTAAATAGTACTCCAGTTCACGAGATGTTCCAAGAATATATATTCTCCAGAAATATCTGCCTATTCCTATGATTAACCCAGTTATAATTATTAAAGATACATATTTGAGAATTCCATTTATGTCTATTAACCCTTCTTTTAAACTATCTGTAAAACTTCCTAAGATTTGTGGTACTAAAAGCTGTATAAAGTCAATTATCATTAACCAAGAAACTCCTATAATATAATTCCACTTATGTTTTTTTAAGAAATCCTTTAATGTAATAAATGCTGTCATTTTTCTACCCCTTTTATAAAAATGTTTCGATACTCAAAATAAATCACTTAATAATAATTATATAAGATTTAAGAATATTTTAAAGAGTTATGTAAAAAAAATGTTTTAAAAGTATAAAAAAAGTTTTGCGAGGCAAATTATTTGTATAAAATAAAAATAGGGAGGTATTATTGTGGAATTAACAACTAAGGAAATCTTAAAGAAAATGATTCTAGATGCACAAGAGATGGTAAGGGATTATGAAGTTTATTCAAAGAAGGTCGATGACGAAGAAGTTGCAAATTTATTTAAAAAATATGCTGAAGAATGCGGATATCAAGCAGCAGAATTAAAAAAGATATTAGAAGAGAAGTTTTAATTTCAACATTTTTAACTTATTTTTTATGAATAATGTAGATTAATGAAGAGCTTTTTGGGTATTTAAATTGACATAAATAAAACTTACAATGAGGGGGGCATATAAGTGAATAGATATTTGCATGAAATGAAAAAAAGAGCAAAAAGAGAAGAAAATTTGAAAAAAGCCAAAAATATTGCAATTGGTACTGCAATTGGGACTGTTATTGGAGCTATAGCAGGGATTTTGTTTGCACCAAAATCTGGTGAAGAAACTAGAGATGAACTTGTTAACAAAAGCAAAGAAGTTAGAGATAATATCAAAGAAACTGTAAATGAACAAATGAAAGCTGTTAAAGAAATTAAGGAAAAAGTAAAAGGTGAAGTAAAGAAAGCATTGACTGAAATGAAGGAAAAGGATGATAATTTAGAAGAAGATGCAGTTAACAATGAAGATGTCATAGAAGAAGAAAATATGATTGTTGTTGAAGAAGATACAGCTGAAGGGGATGATGTAGCGGAAGAATCAGAAGAAAAAACAGAAGAATAAGGTTTAAAAATAAGGGGGAATTAATTTGGGTGCTACTCTTACGGTACAAGATTTGTTTAAATTAGTTCTTTTTATTCTTGGAATTGGCGTATTGTCATATTTAATAATAGTATTTAAAAATTTAAATAAAATATTACTTAAAGTTAATTCTTTCATTGAAGCAAATGAAAAGGATATAAATGCTGTAGTTAAACATTTACCTGAAATAAGTGAAAATGTTAATTCAATAACTAAAAAAGCAAATTCAACATTAGAAGAAATTTCTCCTGATATAAAAGAATTAATCAACAATGTAAATGATATTACTGAAAAAATAGATTCCATTGCAGATTCTATAGATAATACAACATACAAAATTTCTGAAACAATGGATATTGTAACAGATACTGTGGCAGATACTGCTTATTCATTACAAGACAATATAAAGAATTTTGATTCCTATATAAAATTAATACTTGAAGTTATTGAGGCAATAAAAGGATATTTAAAGAAAAAATAAGAACTCGGACGAGTTCTTATTTTTTATTACAATTTCTAGCTATCATTTATCTTTAATTAACTTAAAATAATTGGTATAATAGAATAAACAATAATAAAATGAGAAAATAATTAATATTTAGAACTTTTATTTGGAAAGGTAGGTTTTTGTGAAGAAAGTTAAAATAATACATAATCCTTCTTCTGGAAGGCAAATAATAGACAGAAGATTAAATAGACTTTGTCAATTGCTGATTGATGATGGCTATACATTAAATAAATTTATTACTTCTAAAAAAGATGATGCCTTGAAGGAAACCATAAAAACATGTAGTGAAGACTGGGATATCATAGTTGTTTCTGGTGGAGATGGTACAGTAAATGAAGTAGCAAAAGGCATAGCTATAAGTGGCAGAAAAATTCCCGTGGCAATATTATCATCAGGTACAGTAAATGATTTTGCTAATTATTTAGGTCTTCCAAAGAATATAAATGATTTTTATAAGATGATTAAAAGGGAAAAGACAATAGATGTAGATTTGGGGAAAGTAAATGATGAATATTTTGTTAATGTCGCAGCAGGAGGACTTTTATCTAACGTAGGATATCAAGTTCCAGCTGAACAGAAGATGTTGTTGGGAAGGCTTGCATATTATTTAAGTGGATTAAAAGAAATAACATTACAGAATTTTGAACCAATTAAGGTAAAGATTCAGTCTGCAGAATATACTAGCGAAGAAGATATATTATTGTTTTTGGTTTCAAACAGTTCATCTATTGGAGGATTTAAAAAGCTTGCCCCAAATGCATCGGTATCCGATGGATTATTAGATGTAGTTATTATAAAGAAAACAGATGTACAGAACTTAGCAAATATTTTTATTAATATATTTAGTGGAGAACATGTAAATCATCCTAGTGTAAAATATTTTAAGACGAATAAATTAACTTTAGAATCAGACAGATTAGTAGAACTTGATATAGATGGCGAGTATGGTGGGAAACTTCCAGCAACATTTGAAGTTATTCCAAAGTCGTTTAGGGTTATTGTTTAGTTTATTTTGGTTTGGTTAAAAGGAGGAAACTGATGAGAGAGTTAGATCAAAAATCCAAAGTGGAAGATATTGAAAAATATTTGCGAAAGGTAGATTATATCATAAGAAGAAAAGGTAGGGAAATTTTATCTGATTTTAATATTACAATACCTCAATTTAATGCTTTACAGATATTGATAAATAAGGGGGATATGACCATAGGAGAATTAAGTAAAAGTATGGCATTAGCTTGCAGCACTATAACGGATTTGGTCGATAGAATGGAAAAAGCAGAACTTGTAATTAGAAAAAAAGATGAAAAGGATAAAAGGGTAGTTAGAATTGAAGTTTTGCCTAAGGGATATGAAATTTTGGACAAAGTGTTAAATAGAAGAAGAGAGTTTTTAGCAAGTAAATTAGCTGATTTTACTACAGAAGAAATAGAAGGGTTAAATTCTGGTTTAAAGGCACTTTATGATGCAGTGAAGGATGAATTAGAATAGATAAGAGGGGATAAAATGAAAATCATCGATAATAGATATAAAATCGAGAGAAAAATTGCAGATAATTTTCATTCTGAAATTTACTTGGTTTCGGACTTATGGGGATATGAAAGAAAAAAAGTGATGAAGCTTTACAATTATGATGAACATAAAAGAATTATTGATTATTTTATAGATAATTTTATTCAGTTATCAAATATTAAATATAAGAATCTATTGTCAAGTGAAAGATTTAATATAGTTAAATATATCGATACTAAAAAGATCAATATGCTTTTATATTATTCAGTTTCTGAATATATTAAAGCTCCAAAACTTAATGATATAGTTGAGAACTTAAGTTTTAATGATAGATTGAGAATTTTATTGGATATTATTGTTACAATTGATTACTTACATTTTAGAGGTTATGTTTATCAAATATTAAGCCCATCAGAGATTTATGTATTAGATGATAAAAGCATAAAATTAACTGATCTTATTACTATTGCTGAAAAAAGAGAGAAATTTTATATCGATGATTTTAATAAGTACTTTTTATCCCCTGAGATTTTAATAGATAAAGACTTTAATGATAAAAGGTCCGATTATTACTCCATTGGAGTAATAATGAAATATCTTTTGTTGAAAGACTTTCTTGTTGATGATGTAAGTAAATTCAGTTACATTTACGAAAATATAAGCGAAGAGCAAAGGGAATTGTTAAATAACATAATATTAAAATTGACAAGAAGGGATTTCATATCTAGAGATGCAAATTTAATAGAATTAGCAGATAAGATAAATGAAGCTTTTGATTTAGGTTATACATATGACTTAGTAAGTTCCAGAAACACTTTGTTTTTTAACAACAAAATTGTTGGCAGAGAAAAAGAAATTGAAGAAATATTAAAGATTGACAGTAACATTACTACTGGCAATTACAAATACAAAGGAATAATCATTAACGGAGAATTTGGAGTTGGAAAAACCAGATTGCTTAATGAAATGTGTCATCAATTAAAGATGAGAGGAAGAGATGTTTACTATATCCAATTAGAATTAGATAAAAGTAATGATTTATCAGATTTAGCCAATATATTAAAACAATCATTAAAGGATACGCCAGCTGAATTAATGGAAAAATATAGGGGTGAATTGTCTAAGATACTCCCAGAGTTACGATTATATGCAAATGAGGAGATGGAAACAGATTTAAGTTTAAACTGGGAATTATTTAGATTGTTTAACAGGATATCTAATTACTTTTCTGAGCTATCAAGGGGAAATACCATTTATCTAGTTATAGATGATTTGCAGTATGCCAATTTAAATTTAATAACAATGATTGATTATCTATTAAAAAACATAAAAAGTAACAATATGTTTTTTATATTCTCCTATGATAAAAATGCGACAGTAGATGAGTTTTCCATAAATAATAAAATAGAAGAATGGGTTGTAAATAATTACTTAAACAGTCTAGAATTATCAAGATTAACTTCTGAAGAAGTCGGTTTGATGGTTCAAAATATTCTTGGCATATCTTATGTTCCAAATAAGTTGGCAGGTGTGTTATATAAAGAAAGTCATGGCAATCCAAGATATATTGAATATTTAATTAAACATCTTTACGCTACTGGAGAATTATACATGAATCCAGTAGGAAGCTGGTATTTAAAAGTTGATAGTTATTCTGATTTATATTTTCCATCGGATATTAATGAAGCTATTGAAAAACAGCTAAATTTAATAAGAGATAACTATTTTGATGTATTTAAGATTTTATCCATATTTGATGGGCCACTATATAAAAAGATTTTATTAAAAATGATTGATATAGATGAACAGGAAGTAGAAAGACAGTTGGAACAGTTAAAAACTTTAGGGATTATAGATGAAAAATTAGGGAATTATGGTTATAACTATAACATAAAAAGTATTGAAATAAAAAGGATGATATATAACAGGATTTCTGAAGAAGAACGAATTAGACTTCATAATAGGGCCTCTGAAATCCTAATCGATTTAGAAAAAGATAATGAAGATATTGCATTGGAAGAACTATTATATCATCTAATTAAATCACATCAAACAAATAGGGCAATTAATATAATTTTAGAAAAATATAATCAAATAGATAATAAATATAGCCCTCAAAGCAGATTTTTGCTTGAAAAGGCTTACAATATAGTTGGTGAGGAGTCCTCAACAATTAAACTTGAAATTTTAGAAAAATTAGTTGATATCTATTTCATTAAAGGTGAATTAGAAAAAAGCAGGACATATCTAAATGAATATAAAAAAGTAGCTCAAGATTTAAATGACTTTAATCATGTTATAAAAAGCAAAATGTTTTTAGTCGACCTATACTTCTTAAGAGTGGAATTGGAAAAGGCTTTGAAGGAAATTGAGGAGATTGAATTAATATCAGAAAAATATTGTATTCCGAAAGGAAATATAATTGCATTAATATCTAGAGCAAGAATGCATATAGAAAATGGCAATTTTAATGACGCAGAAAAATATTTACAAAAAGCAGTTGAACTCTCTAAGATTCATAATATTGATGATTATTTAGGGACAATTTATAATCGCTTAGGCATAATAAGATATTTAAATGGCAACATGGAAGAAGCAATAAAATATTATGATAAAAGCATAAAATATTGCCAGCAAACAGGTAACATGGCTGAAGCAACTAAGCCAATAAACAATATAGGAGGAATATATTTAGATTATTTTGAAAATCCTATAAAAGCAATGGAATACTTTGAAAAAGGCAAAGAAATTGCTACAAATATAGGTATTCTTCCAGTGGAAATAGTATTTTTAAACAATATATCAGAAATATATATTGATAATTATGAATTTGAAAAGGCATTAGAATATTTGAAAGAAGTTAAAAAGGCAGCATTAGATTTGCAAGATATAAACATGCTTTTATTAGCTAATATCAATTTAGGTAAAATTTATTTGTCTATTACTCAATTTGATAAAGCTTTTGAGTGTGTTAGATTTTTGAATGATATTTTCTCATCAAATCAAATTACTTATGTAGAAATTTTATCTCAGTATTATGACTTTTTAGGTAATTTTTATGGAATTTTGGGAGATTGGGATAAAGCCATTGAATATTCAAAACTAGCATGTGATACTTGTAAGGATTTCAATCGAAGAGCTTATTTAGTTTCTAAATCAAGGATAATAGTATATGAAATTTTGAAAAATAACTCCTTTAAGAAGGATGAAATAGAAAAAATCAGGCAATTATATGCTAATAAAAATGTTTCTGTTTATAGAAGAAGATTTCTTTTACAATTTGCCATACTTAGCGCAGCCTTTAATGAGTTTGAATATGCTATGAATATTCTAGAAGAAGATTCTAATTTAATGAAAGATCTTCCAATAGAATATCTAGATAGGATTAATGAAGGATTATTGGCGTATATCGAAGCTAATGAGAAATCTATTAAGGAGCTAATAAATAGAGAAGAAAAGCAGCTAAAAAAAGGTGCATATTTAGAAAGGTTTTATCTTTTAATGGCTATTGGATATAGACTAATAGATTTGGGACAATATAAGCAATCATTAAAATATCTTTTTGAGGCGTTAAATATTGTATATAAAATTGTACAAAAAATACCTTCTAAAGAATTAAAATTTAGCTTTATCAAGAGCAATAACATTGATGATTTAAAAAGAAAAATTGTAATAGCTATTAAAGAGGTGTTTGGTTACGATATAAAATACATTTCAATAGATGAAGTAAATTATGAAAATTTAGATGTATATTTTGATATTTCAATATTAATCAATTTAATTGGCGTAGATGAATTCATAAATATAACTCAATTTGATTATTATGACGAAGCAGTTAAAATAAATACTGTGGAAGAATTAATTTCTAAATTTGTAGATGATTGTAATTATAATCTTGATTTGATATTGAAATATCTCAGCAAAATAACTTTTGCTAATAAAGGATATATATTAGGTTATGATGAACAAAATCGCAATTTTTATCCTATAGTGTCATTAGATAATAGCTCAGAATATGAAATTAATGAAAGGTTTTTAAATCTAGCTGCTAGTTCTGTTAATGGGATTTTAATCAATAAAAATTATACAGATTTCTATGCTAGCAGTTATATGGAATTTTTAAAAGAAGATGTAAAGGGAATAATATGCGTACCAATATTTTCTTTTAATAAGATGCAAGGAATCGAGAATGAAAGAAGAAAGAAAACTTGGAATAAATATGATATTACAGGCTTCGTATACTTAGAAACAGATAATGTATTTAACAGATTTGATTATGAAAGGTTGAAGGTAATTAAGAGCTTGTCATATCTAGTTTTCGTAAATTTGGAAAACAACAAATTGCGCTTAATGGCTACAACTGATAAGTTAACTAATGTTTTAACAAGAAAGTATTTTGAAAAGGTTTTTGATGAGATAATTGATTTTTCAAAATCTACTAATAGACAGTTTTCTGTATTGATGTTGGATATAGATAGGTTTAAACGAGTTAATGATATTTATGGACATAGAAAAGGAGATGAGGTACTTTCAATAATTGGCAATACTATTAAATCTACAATACGCAGTACAGATGTGGTAGGAAGATATGGTGGTGAAGAATTTTTAGTTATTTTAAAAGATACATCTGAAGAAGACGCTTATAAAGTTGCAGAGAAAATTAGAAAAAAAATAGAAAAATTAGATATAAAAGGCTTAGACAGTCCTATAACAGTAAGCATTGGCATTTCTATGTTCCCTCATCACAGTAGTTTTAGAGATGATTTGGTTGAAAAAGCTGACCAAGCATTGTATTATGCTAAGGAATTAGGAAGGAATAAAGTATTTATTTGGAACTCCGAAATGAAAAATACATTAAATAGGGTAGATAAATTGGCAGGTATAGTTACTGGAGATTTAGACTCTGATAACAGAAATGTCCTTGCTTTAATAGATGTTATTGAACTAATAAAAGATGACTGCAATATAGAAACTAAGACATTTGAATTTTTGGGTAGAGTATTAGAAGCTATAGATGGTGAATATGGAACAGTGATGTTTGTAGAAAATGATATAGTTGTAAAAAGATTAACACGTGGTAGATTTAGTAAATCTTGGGTTAACACTCATCATATAAATGAGAATAAAATTTCAAATGCGATAAAATCGAAGATAGGAGAATTCTTTGTCGATTGGGAAAACATTATGAATGTAGATCCAATTTCTGGTTTGCCAAATTGGCAATCAGTAATAGTATTGCCGCTGATTAAGAATAATATAGTTAAAGGGGTATTGTATATTACAACTTCCTTAAGGAAGAAGGAATTTGATTTTAATTCATTTAATTTAGCAAAATATTTAGCTAATATTTTTGCAGCACTGCTATAGAAATATATTTGAAATATATTGATAGGCGAAATAATCTTATGTATAATAATAAAAAAAGTATTTGAGGGTTGTAAAATGAAATTAGCAGAAATGTTTTTAAAGAAAATTTTAAATAAAACCACAGATATCATCTGTGGTTTTTTTGCGTGCTTTAATTTAATAATGTAATATAGTATTTTGGTAAAAAGGAGGTATTATACAGGAAATGATCCTAATAGATGGTAACAGCCTGACTATAGAGGAATTTATTCAGATAACTAGGGGGAGAAAGAAAATTGCACTATCAGAAGAAGCTATAAAGCGTGTAAATGAATCTAGGGCTCTGGTAGATAAATTAGTTGATGAAAATAAGGTAGTTTACGGTATAACTACGGGTTTTGGGAAATTCAGCGATGTTGTAATAACTGGAGATGAAACTAGGGAATTGCAACGAAATTTGATAGTTAGCCATGCATGTGGAGTTGGTGAGCCATTACCTGAGGATATCGTAAGAGGCATAATGCTTTTAAGAATAAATGCTCTAGCAAAAGGCTATTCTGGTATAAGAATTTCAACATTAAATACATTAATTGAGATGTTAAATAAAGGTGTGCATCCTATAATTCCTGAAAAGGGTTCATTAGGTTCCAGTGGAGATTTAGCTCCATTAGCTCACATGGTACTTGTGATGTTAGGCGAAGGGGAGGCAATTTACAAAGGAAAGAGAATGTCTGGGAAAGAAGCATTAGAAAAGGCAAATATAAAACCTGTAGAACTAACATCAAAAGAAGGCCTTGCATTAATAAATGGGACTCAAGTTATGACATCAGTTGGTGCCCATGTTATTTATGATTCTATTATCTTAAGTAAAACAGCAGATATAGCTGCTTCTTTAACCATAGAAGCGTTGAATGGCATTATAGACGCTTTTGATATGAGAATACAAAAGGTAAGGCCTCATAAAGGTCAAATTGACACAAGTAAAAATCTGCTTAAGCTTTTAGAAAATAGCTCAATGGTATCTCATCAGGGAGAAATAAGAGTGCAAGATGCCTATGCTTTAAGATGTATACCTCAAGTTCATGGTGCAAGTAAAGACTGCTTTAATTATGTTAAAGAAAAAGTTGAAATAGAGATGAATTCAGCTACTGATAATCCCTTAATTTTTTATGAAGATGGAGAAGTAATTTCTGGTGGGAATTTTCATGGGCAACCTATGGCATTAGCTTTTGATTTTTTAGGCATAGGTTTATCTGAATTGGGGAATATTTCAGAAAGAAGATTAGAAAGGTTAGTAAACCCATCATTGAGCAATGGTTTACCAGCATTTTTAATTAAAAAAGGTGGTTTAAATTCAGGATTTATGATTGTTCAGTATTCTGCAGCTTCCTTAGTATCTGAAAATAAGATATTGGCTCATCCAGCAAGTGTTGATTCAATACCATCTTCTGCTAATCAAGAAGATCATGTATCAATGGGGACAATTGCCAGCAGAAAGGCAATGGAGATATTGAAAAATGTAAGAAAAGTTTTAAGTATGGAAATATTAGCAGCTTGTCAAGGAATTGATTTAAGAGGAAACAAAGGCTTGGGTGTTGGAACTAATATAGTTTATAATATAATTAGGGAAAACATTGATTTTCTTGATGAAGATAGGCCAATGTATGAAGATATAAATAAATGTGAAAATATAGTTAAAAGTGGAGAATTGGTTAAAAAGGTAGAAGAAAAAGTTGGGAAATTATATTAGGGGGGAATTTTTATGATAAATAATTTTGACATTGCTAATGCAATGACAATTAAATTAGACGAGGAGCTGCCACCATATCCGACTTTTGAACCTGGAATAAGGAGGGCTCCTAAGAGAGAGTTGAATTTAACAAAAACAGAAATGGAATTGGCGCTTAAAAACGCTCTAAGGTACATTCCAGAAAGCTTACATGAAGTTTTGGCACCTGAATTTTTAGATGAATTAATAACAAGAGGAAGAATTTATGGATATAGATACAGACCTCAAGGCAATATTAAAGCTAAACCAATAGATGAATATAAAGGTAAATGCATAGAAGGTAAAGCATTCCAAGTAATGATCGATAACAACTTAGATTTTGATGTTGCATTGTATCCATACGAATTAGTTACCTATGGTGAAACTGGTCAAGTTTGCCAAAACTGGATGCAATATAGGCTAATAAAGAAGTATCTTGAAGAACTAACAAAAGAACAAACTCTAGTAGTAGCTTCAGGACATCCTATGGGATTGTTTAGGTCTTCACCAATGAGCCCAAGGGTAATAATAACAAATGCACTTATGGTAGGGGCATTTGATAATCATGAAAATTGGGTAAAAGCCCAAGCAATGGGTGTTGCAAATTATGGGCAAATGACAGCTGGAGGATGGATGTATATAGGACCTCAAGGAATAGTCCATGGTACTTATAACACTATATTAAATGCTGGTAGAATTAAATTGGGATTAAAGCCTGATGAAAACCTTAAAGGAGTGATATTTGTAAGTTCTGGTCTTGGCGGAATGAGTGGAGCTCAAGGAAAGGCAGCCAAAATAGCAGGCGCAGTTGGAGTTATTGCAGAAGTTGATTATTCAAGGATTAAGACAAGAATGGATCAAGGTTGGATAGATAAATGTTTTGATAACCTTGATGAATTATTTGCTTATGCTACCAGATTAGCTTCAAAAGGGGAACCAGCAGCATTGGCTTATTATGGAAATGTAGTTGATATGTTAGAATACATTTTAGCTAAAGATATAAAGATAGATTTATTATCTGACCAAACTTCATGCCACGAACCTTATGATGGAGGATACTGCCCACAAGGATTAACCTATGAAGAAAGAACAGAATTGCTAAGAACTGACAAAGAAAAATTTGTTGAATTAGTAAATAAATCATTGATTCATCATTTCCATTTAATTAAAGCATTAGTAGAAAAGGGAGTATATTTCTTTGACTATGGAAACAGCTTCATGAAGGCAGTATTTGATGCAGGGGCTAAAGAAATAGCTAGAAATGGGCATGACACTTCAGAAGGATTTATTTTCCCATCCTATGTTGAAGATATTATGGGGCCAATGCTATTTGACTATGGCTATGGGCCATTTAGATGGGTATGCTTAAGTGGCAAGGAAGAAGATTTAATAAAGACAGATAAAGCTGCTATGGAATGCATTGATAAAGATAGAAGACCACAAGATAGAGACAATTATATCTGGATTAGAGATGCTCAAAAGAATAACCTAGTTGTAGGTACTAAAGCTAGAATCCTATATCAGGATGCAGAAGGACGAATGAAGATTGCTTTGAAGTTTAACGAATTAGTTAGAAAAGGCGAAATAGGTCCTGTAATGATAGGAAGAGACCATCATGATACAGGTGGTACTGATTCTCCATTTAGAGAAACATCTAATATAAGAGATGGCAGCAATATTATGGCTGATATGGCAACACATTGCTTTGCTGGTAATGCTGCTAGAGGAATGAGTTTGGTTGCACTTCACAATGGTGGTGGAGTTGGAATTGGTAAAGCTATTAATGGTGGATTTGGATTAGTGTTAGATGGAAGTGAACGCGTCGATGAAATAATAAAATCAGCAATACCTTGGGATGTAATGGGGGGTGTTGCTAGGAGAGCATGGGCAAGAAATGAAAACTCTATTGCTACATGCATAGAATATAACAAAAAATATAAAGCTACAGACCATATAACATTACCATATATTGCAAATGATGATTTAGTTAAAGGATTGGTAGAAGAAGCATACAGTAAGCTACAAAAATAAGGGGGATTAAAATGGCAAGGCTCATAGAATGTGTTCCCAATTTTAGCGAAGGAAGGAATAAGGAAATAGTAGAAAAGATAGTAGATGAAATTAGAAAAGTCGATGAAGTAAAGCTTTTGGATTATTCTATGGATAAGGACCATAATCGTTCAGTTGTTACTTTTATAGGGGAGCCTGAAAAGGTAATAGAAGCAGCATTTAATGCCTGCAAGGTGGCATCTGAACTAATAGATATGAGATATCATACAGGAGAACATCCTAGGATGGGTGCGACTGATGTAATACCTCTAATTCCAATTTCAGATGTAACTATGGAAGAATGCGTAGAACTTTCTAAAATGCTAGGAAAAAGAATTGGAGAGGAATTAGGAATACCTGTATACTTGTATGAAAAATCAGCAACAAAACCATACAGGGAGAATTTGGCTGATATTAGAAGAGGGCAATATGAGGGAATGCCGGAAAAATTGAAACAAGAAGGTTGGGAACCTGATTATGGCCCTAGAGAATTAAATGTAAAAGCAGGTGTTACAGCAGTAGGTGCAAGGATGCCTCTAGTTGCTTTTAATGTTAATTTAGGTACAAACGACATCAATATAGCAAAAAAAATAGCTAAAGCAGTTAGGGCTAGCAGCGGAGGTTTTATGTATTGTAAAGCTTTAGGAATAGAAATTAAAGAGAGAAATATAGTGCAAGTATCTATGAACATGGTTGACTACACCAAGACACCATTATATAGAGTTTTTGATGTGATTGAACGTGAAGCTAAAAGATACGGAGTAAATGTTATTGGAAGTGAAATAGTTGGATTAGTGCCTATGGCAGCATTGATAGATGTGGCAGATTATTATTTAAGATTAGAAAATTTTGATTATAGTCAAGTTCTTGAAAGAAGAATGATGGAATAGGTGATATTATGAAAGCCACTTTAATTATAAAAGACATAGATAATTTAATAACCCTTAGAGGTAAGAATAAAGCTAGAGTAAAAGATGAATTAAGGGATATTGGAGTAATTCACAATGGAATAATTGCATTAGCTGATGATAAAATAATATATGTGGGAGATGGTAATCTCCCACATAATATTGCTTTTGATGAAGATACTGTTATCATTAGCGGTAAAGGGAAAACTGTTACTCCGGGGTTAATTGATTCCCATACTCATTTAGTACATGGCGGTTCTCGTGAGCATGAATTAGCAATGAAACTTAAAGGTATATCATATTTAGATATACTAGCTGCAGGTGGAGGTATACATTCTACTGTTAAAGCCACTAGAGAAGCAACTTTTGAAGAGCTATACAGCAAAGCTAAAAAGAGTTTAGATATAATGCTTTCTTATGGAGTGACAACAGTAGAAGCAAAAAGTGGTTACGGAATAGATGATTTTGAAACTGAATTAAAGCAGTTAGAAGTAGCAAAAAAATTAAATGAAGACCATCCCGTAGACATTGTATCGACTTTCATGGCTGCTCATGCTGTTCCTAGTAAATACTGTGATGATCCTGACAAATTTGTCGATATAATTATAGAGGATATGATTCCAAAGGTAGCTGAGAAGAAACTAGCAAAATTCTGTGATGTATTTTGTGAAAGAGGAGTATTTTCTATTGAACAATCAAGAAGGATTTTACTAGCAGCTAAAGAGTTTGGAATGGGATTGAAACTTCATGCAGATGAAATTGAGCCATTAGGGGGAGCGGAGCTGGCTGCAGAATTGGGCTGTATCACTGCAGATCATCTAGTTGCTGCTTCAGATAATGGAATTAGAGAAATGGCAAAAAGAGGAGTAATAGCAAACCTATTGCCAGGAACAAGCTTTAATTTGCAAACCGGGAAATTTGCAAAAGCAAAGAAGATAATTGAAGAAGGAGTTCCTATAGCAATTTCTACAGATTACAATCCAGGAAGCTGTCCAACTGAAAACTTACAGTTAATAATGAGCTTAGCATCTTTAATTATGAAGTTGACACCTGAGGAAGTTATTTCTGCAGTAACTATTAATGGTGCTGCTGCATTGGGGGTAGAAGAAAAAGTTGGGAGCTTAGAAGTTGGTAAGCAAGGAGATATTGTAATATTTGATGCACCAAACTTGGAATACATTATATATCATTTTGGAATAAATCATGTAGATAAAGTGATAAAGAATGGTAAAATAGTGTATGAAAAAGATGTGACACTATAAATTTAATATTCTTTTTTTAGGCTTTTAGCCTTTGAAGGCTAAAAGTCTTTTAAATTGGAAAGGACGGAAGCACATGTTAAAAGAGATGTTAAAAGCATTTTTTTTGATTTTTGTAGCAGAGATGGGTGATAAGACTCAAATTATTGCTATGACTTTTGCAACTCAGTATTTAGTTAAAGATGTTTTATTAGGAGTTGTTTTCGGAATTTTATTAAATCATGGTATAGCTATAGCATTAGGGAATTTTTTGGCAAAGGTCATACCAATGAATGTAATTCAAATAATTGCGGGTGTAATTTTTGTTGTATTTGGGATAATGTCTTTAAGCGATGGTACAGCTGAAGAAGTTGAAGATAAAAAGATAATGAATCCAATATTAACAGTTGCATTAACATTTTTTATTGGTGAGTTAGGAGATAAGACTCAGCTTACTGCCATGACTTTAGCGTCAGAAAGCAGTTATCCGTCATTTGTACTGATAGGTACAACATTGGGAATGGTTGCAACTTCTGCTATAGGAATATTTATAGGAAGTAAAATAGGGGATAAGATACCTGATTTAGCTATTAAAATTGTATCTTCTATAGTCTTTATATTGTTTGGTACCATTAAACTATTTGATACTATACCTAAGGAGTTTATAACAACAATTAATATTTTATTGTATTTTATTGGGATTTTGGGAATAGAAATATTTTTAATTACTAGATTGATAAGTCAGAGGAAATTTGGCAATTCTCCTATTAAACAAGCTGCATCAGCTTTATATGAGCAAACTAAAAATCTAAAAGAAATATTGGACGACATATGTCTTGGTGAAAATCAATGTGGCCATTGTGAAGGAATTGGCTGCCTTATTGGATATACTAGGTCTATTTTAGAAAAAGCTAGAAACAGTGATAATTACTATATTAACGACACAGTTGATATAGAATCTTTAGACAAAAAAAGTTATAATAATAATAAAGTAGTACAAGCCTTGAGCATAATAATAGTAGATTCAATTAAGAATAATTGGGACAAAAATGAGAATTTTGTCATTAATAAAGTAAGAACATCCCTTGAATTAGTTCTTTTTGGGGAGAAAGTTGACGCAAGTAGGGGACTAAAAGAGTATTTATATGATGCAAAAATGAAAAATAAAGTAAATGGTCTTTTGTTAGAAAAAGCAGTACTGAATTTATTAGAAAGATAATTTATTTTATTTTTTAATTTTAAAAAGGAGGTATTATTTTATGGCTGAAAGTCAATATGTTGTATTTAAATTAGGGAAAAGTGAATTTGGTATTGACATAATGAATGTTAAAGAAATTGGAACTTATGTAGAAGCTGTTTCTTTACCTAATACTCCAAGTTTTATAGAAGGTGTTATTAATTACAGGGGAAAAGTAATACCTGTAATAAATCTAAAAAAACGATTTAACTTAGGTGATTGGGGAGTAACTAAAGATACTAGAATAATCGTAATTACATTGAATGAAAAAGAAGTAGGATTCATAGTTGATGAAGCATCTCAAACTATAAGGCTTAATGATGAACAAATAGATCCTGCTCCATCTTTTGTAGGAGGAATAGATAAAAGGTATATTACTGGTGTAGGTAAATTGGATGATAATAGATTATTAATATTAATTGATCTAGAGAAAGTTCTAAACGATGATGAAATTGAGGAAATAGAAAGGTTAGAGGTATAGAGAAATGGGAAATAAGCAGTTGTCTATTGAAAGGCTGAATGAAATATTACAAAATACTGTCAATGCCATTTTGAAAAGCAAAGATGAAATTTATGAAATAGTAACTTATTCTAGACAAGAATGTAATAAATTAGAGGAAGAACTAAAAAGCTTAAATTTTAAAATAAATGATGTGATAAATCAGATTGAAAGACTTGAAGAGTACAGCAAAAAGTGCAGGAAGGAGCTTTCTGAAAAGAGTAAAAATTTTAATATATATTCTGAAGATGACATTAAAAAGGCCTATGATTTAGCCAATGAAGTTAGGATAAGTCTTATACTAAAAAGAAAAGAAGAGAAAAATTTATATGAAAGAAGAAAAGAACTAGAATTAAGATTAAAGAATGCAACAGAAGTCTTAAGAAAGGCTGAAAATCTAAATAAGCAAATTAGTGTAGCCACTGAATATTTGTTAGGGAATGCTGAAAATATAGTTGGTGCAGTTGATGAGTTAAGTAAGAAGCATTTATTAGGAATTAAAATTATAGAAGCTCAAGAAGATGAAAGGTTGAGACTTGCGAGGGATATTCATGATGGCCCTGCGCAATCGCTTGCTAATGTTATAGTTAAAGCTGAACTATGCGAAAGACTAATTGAATTAGATAAGGACAGAGCTAAAACAGAATTGAATAATTTAAAGGATATAATTAGGTTAACATTAAAGGATGTAAGAAAAATAATATATGATCTAAGACCTATGTCACTAGATGATTTAGGACTTATTCCAACATTAGAGCGATACATATCAATATTCCAAGATGACACAGGGATAAAAATAGATTTTAAAACCTATGGTTCATTTAGTAATATTGAGTCAGCTATTCAGATAGCATTATTTAGAATTGCGCAGGAAGCTTTAAGCAATATAAGAAAACATTCAAAGGCAACTGCTGCTTCGATTATATTGGAAAGATCATTGGAACGAATCAATTTGGTAATTTGCGATGATGGAATTGGATTTAATGTAGAAGAAGTAATGAAAAAGAATAATTCCATTAATAGTGGTTTTGGACTTATGAATATGAAAGAAAGAGTAGAGTTGTTAAATGGGAGTTTTCACGTTACTTCATCTAACAAAATAGGGACTAAAATAACTTTGTCTATACCATTAAGCGAGGGGAGAAATGATGAAAAATAAAATGATAACAGTCTTAATAGCTGATGACCATGCGTTAATAAGAGAAGGCATCAAGCAGATTTTAGAACTAGAAGAGGATATTTCTGTAGTTGGACAAGCCAATGATGGAGAAGAAGCATTTGAATTAGCAGAAAAGCTAAATCCGGATATTATATTATTAGATATAAATATGCCTAAACTAAATGGCATAGAGACATTGAGAAGATTTAAGGACATGGGGATAAAATCAAAAGTAATTATTCTTACTATTCATGAAGACAAAGAATATATTTTAAAAACTTTAAGATTAGGAGCAAACGGTTATTTATTAAAAGATTCCAGTGCTAATACCTTAATTGAGGGAATTAGAAAAGTAGCAAAGGGAGAAAATTATATTCAACCAAGTGTTGCAGATTTAGTAAATTCAACAAATAATGATGTTGATAATAAAATAATTGAAAAAATAAATTCTTTAACAAATAGAGAATATGAAGTATTAGTTCTTATAGCAGAAGGTTTAAACAATAAGGATATTGCAGAAAGATTGTATATAAGTGAAAAAACTGTAAAGAATCATGTATCGAACATATTTAAGAAATTGGATTTAAATGACAGAGTTCAAGCTGCGATTTTTGCATATAAAAATAATATAAAAAAATTATAGACCAAGAAATTTAGATATCTTGGTCTTTTATGTATTTCAACATAAAGTCTTTGAATTTTTCACTTAATGGAGATAGTTGTCTATTTTTATGATAAACAAAATAGAATTTCCTTGTAAAACTTAAGTCTTTTATATAAAAAGCTTTATATCTTTTTAATTCCAGATCATTTTTTATTGCTATTTTGGATAAAAAGCTAACTCCAACACCTAATGAAACAAGTTCTTTTATTGTATTAGTATCTTCTACATAGGCAATAATATTAATTTTTTCAATTGAAATTTTAGATTTCTGTAAAACCTCTTCTACTAAGGCCCTAGTGCCAGAACCTTCTTCTCTCATGATAAATTTTTCTTTAAATAAGACATCTTTATCTATGTAAGAAAAGTTTTCATAAGGAAATTTATCATTATATGGAGTAATTAGAACTATTTCATCATCCAATAGATTCAAATATTTTAAATTATTTGAAGGATATTTTGCACCTAAAATACCAAAATCAGTTTCTCCATCTAATATGCTGTTGATAACTTTTTTAGAATCGCCATCTCCAATGGTAAAAGTTACATCTGGATATATTTTTAAAAAACTATTAATTATCAGTGGTAAAAGATAGTTTCTTGGTACAGAGCTAGTGTATATATTTATATGACCTTCTATCTTTCCTTTATATGTAGCAAGGTCGAATTTAGCCTTATCGCAAGTATTTAAAATATTAATTGCATATTGAAAAAGTATATTACCTGCCTCTGTTAAAGTAATAGTTTTTCCCAATCTATTAATTAAAATCGTACCTAACTCGTTTTCTAAATTTTGAATGTGATTTGTAACTGTTGGCTGAGTTATATAAAGCTTTTCCGCAGCTTTTGAAAAGCTTTTTAATTTTGCTACTTCTACAAAAGTTTCTAGTTGCCGTAAATCCATTAAAAACACCCCTTAATATATCAGTGTAAATGGGAATATAATTCTAAAAATGAGTATTGAATAAGATAAAAAACATCTAAAATTAAACAATTTATATGTTTCAGTTAATTTACTAATAAATTATATCAAAATAAATATATTTTTCAAATAAAAAGATATTGACAAAAAACGAAAAAGAGTGTATATTTTTAAAATGTCAGCACAAAATCTGATATATAGTGTGAAAGAAATTAAATTTCAAGATTGAAAAAATAGTGTTGACAAAGAGCCAAAAAGATGGTATATTAATTAAGTGACCTCACGAGTGAGGTCCAAATGAATGGTTTAAATGAACCAAGACAACTGAACAGTGTGAGACTTTGAG
>ENA-OWPA01000113-OWPA01000113.1-bioreactor-metagenome-genome-assembly--contig:-NODE-113-length-150818-cov-5.362483_pt1 | contig 150818 bp, 150 predicted proteins | sample MGYA00238139_ERZ651803 | MGnify/ENA primary metagenome ERZ651803 (study PRJEB26909, sample SAMN07631231) | bioreactor metagenome | isolation source: Switchgrass digestor | place: USA: Dartmouth...
AAAAGCAGGTCTTTACAAAACACTATATTATCGAAGAAACCTTATACAACACACGGGTAAGAAAAAACCATCTGCTCAGGCACTGACGATCTGTAAGCTGGCATATGAAATACATCTGACAGCTTTCTTGACTAAGGGTCCGATAACGTGTAAAATATCCTGGTTAAAATGCCTGTTCCCGTCAAGAAAAAATATAAGTAATGTGAGGTAACGTATGTTGCACTTCCTCAGGCGCGGGCGCAGTTTCTACAAAAACCTTGCTGCGCTGGCGCTTCCTCTTGTTATGCAAAACCTGATCAACTCAGCTTTGGCACTGGTGGATACGGCAATGGTAGGCATGCTTGGCCAAAACGAACTGGCAGGCGTGTCTCTTGCAAATACTCCTTTCTTTGTCGCGATGCTTTTTGTGTTCGGATTGCAATCCGGCGGCTCGGTTATGATGAGCCAGTATTGGGGCAAACGTGATGTGGAGACCATCAACAGGGTAATAGGTATCAGCATGTATTTTGCAGGTACTCTTTCATTTCTGTTCGCAATGGTCATAACGCTGTTCCCTGAGTTTGTCATGAGTTTCACGACCAATAATCCGGTTTTACTGGACGTAGCAGTCAGATACGGCAGGATCGTAGCCTTGTCTTATTTCCTCAACTCTGTCTGCATGGTATATGTCGGAGCACATAGGAGTACGGAGAATCCAAAGCTGGGCATGTTCATCCTGGCAGGCTCCATGCTCCTGAATACATTCCTCAACTGGGTCCTGATTTTCGGAAAGCTCGGGTTTCCGGCCCTCGGAGTTGAAGGTGCGGCTATTGCGACATTGATTTCGCGCATATTCGAGCTGCTGGTGACGATCGTTTATGCCGTCTTTATCGACAAGCACCTGAAAATAATACCGAAAGCGCTTTTTGTGCCGGGAAAAGAAGTCCTCAAAGACTTCATAAAATATGCGACTCCGGTCGTCCTGAACGAAACGCTTTGGGGAATAGGATTTTCCATGATACCGGTCATATACGGACACATGGAGAACTCTGCCGACGTAGTGGCCGCCAGTTCTGTATCCGGCAATATCGAACGGATCATAACCGTTGCGACCTTTGCCATAGCAAATGTCAGCGCTATTTGCATTGGCAAGGAAATCGGAAGCGGGGCCGATTCTGACGAAGTCCAACGGCTGGGCGGAGACCTTCTCGGCCTGTCGATGCTGATAGGCCTGATCAGCGGGATCCTGCTTGTGGCAATTATCTTCCTTGTGGTTGACCCCTATGTATATGATATCTTTGACCTGTCGGCCGAAGCAAGGCGGATAGCCAAGATGATGTCGCTCGTTATAAGCTGTTTTCTCGTTCTTCGCTCATTCAACGGCACAAACATTGTCGGCGTACTTCGCGGAGGCGGAGACGTGAAAGTCTGCATGCTGCTGGATGTGCTCCCTCTCTATTTATATAGGGTCCCGGTGGCTGCCTTGACTGCGCTGGTACTTAAATGGGACATAACCTGGGTATATTTGCTGCTGACCTGTGAGGAATTTATCAAGTTTTTTACAGGTGTTCTGAGATACCGCAGCAAGAAGTGGATAAACAACATAACCCGGGATTTTGCATAAGGAGCAAGGGATAATTTATGCATTATCTTGATAACGCTTCGACGACAAGAGTAACCCGGTCGGCTGCGAACGCCGCCCTGGACGCAATGCTGAACCGCTTTGGAAACCCCTCTTCCGTCCATTCGCTGGGAATCGAAGCGGAAGGGATAATAAGCCGTGCCCGAAAGGAACTGGCCGATGCGCTTGGATGCAAACCGCAAGAGATATATTTTACATCCGGCGGGACCGAGGCCGACAACCTTGCAGTAATACAGGGAGCGGAACTGCAGAAAAGGAAAGGCCGTCACATAATAACCACGTCCATTGAACACCCCGCTGTCATAAATGCAATGAAATACCTGGCCAGTAACGGGTTTGAAGTAACATTCCTTTCCCCTGAAAAAGACGGCACTGTTTCGCTTGAAGCATTTGAGCAGTCGGTCCGACGTGACACTGTTCTTGTCTCTATGATGCTTTGCAACAATGAGACCGGTGCCTTCCAGCCGGTAGCCGAAGCGGTAAGGCTGTTCAGGGAGAAAAATCCGGACGGGCTTTTCCATACCGATGCCGTACAGGCCTTTATGAAACAGCGCTTTGACGTGAGGTCCCTGGGAGTCGACCTGCTCAGCGTAAGCTCACATAAAATACACGGACCCAAAGGAGCAGGAGCGCTTTACGTGCGCGGTGGCGTCAAAATGAAACCTTTGCTGCACGGAGGGAACCAGGAATCCGGGCTCCGCTCCGGGACCGAAGCGGTGCCCGCGATAGCCGGTTTTGGAGAAGCGGTCCGCGAAGCCAGGGCCAACCTCCAAAACAACATGGAAAAGATAGACCGGCTGCGCGGCCGGTTGATCGCGGGTCTCGTCAGGCTGCCCAAAGTGGAACTGATCGCAGCCGGCAGTGCAATAATAACGCTCGCAGTGCCCAAATATCCTACCGAAGTGATCATCCGGCTTTTGGAAAGCAGAAACATTTTCGTCTCGGGAGGATCGGCATGCTCCCGCGGCAAATCCAGCCATGTACTGGAAGCAATGAAAGTGCAGCCAAACCTGATAAAGTCCTCCGTCAGGGTGAGCCTGTCCTGGCACAACACTGACGAAGACATTGATGCACTCCTTCTTGCTCTCGAAGAAATCGCATGATCATATGCAGCCCCATCAAAAAAACTGCCCCTCTGATCCATATCGGATCGAGGGGTTTTTGCTCGTCATATCCATCATTTCAAACAATAGAAAAGTTATAGTAAAACCCGCAACTTATACTGTCGGAGTATCAACTTTCGGATGCGCATTATTTCCGCTGATCGTTCCTATTTGCGCTGCAACGTTTGGTTTGCTGTAATAATAACGATAGCTATATTTATTAAGGTATTTGGATTTCCTCGCATTATATTTGATCCCGTTCAGTACTGCTCCCATAAATACTGCTCCTACCTTTTTCAGCTTTTCCAGCGAGAGGCGATGCTCCTTCAATGAAGCGTGATCCTGTCTTACTACCAGCAGGACCGCGTCGCTCTTGCTTACCAGGTTGAGAGTATCGGTCACATCATATATGGGTGCGGAATCAAATATTATTATGTCATACTCACGTTCAAAGTCTTCGATCACTTCGGCAAAACCGCTGCTTTGGAAGATCACATACCCTCTGCTTATATCATCGATGAACGGAAGGACATGCAGATTTTCGATCACTTCGTAAATGCACTTTTTACGGTCTTCCCTGTCTTCGTAACCCAGGAAAGATGCAGCAGAATTCTTGTCGATACCAAACACATTATATAAGTCAGGTTTTCGCAGATCGCAGTCTATCAGCAACACTTTCTTGCCCGAATATGCAAGTGTTATACCCAGATTTGCCGACAGCAGGGTCTTCCCTTCGTCCTCACTCGTCGCGGTTACCAGGAGCTTCTTTATTCTTTTTCTTTCCGTCAGATGGTTTACAACTACACCAAGTGTCATGTTTGACTCTATAAACTTTCCTGCATCCGGGCAATTATACAGCAGGAGCCCCCTTCTCGCCTTACGTTTCCTCACATACTCTAACTCGCCCAGGACCGCAAGACCCAATCCTGATTCGATATCCTTTGCATACTTAATTTTGGGGTCCAGCATTTCAAAGACAAGGAATATCACATATAACACAAAGATACCGGCTATTCCCGCGATTATGGAAACCTGCAGAGCCGAATCGGGTACGACTCCTGAAATGAAGGCGGAATCGAGAACCTTTACCGATCCGATTTCTATCGTTTCCTGGAAAGTCATCGGAGCAACTTCGGTGATCGAATTTGAAATATCGACGGCAAGCTGCGGATCAGGACATGTTACGGTAAGGTGCAAAATCGACGTGTCTTCAACGTGCTTCAGACTCACATAGGAACGCAGCTTATCTATAGGTATATTCAGGCCCAAATTGTCTATCACGTATTCCATGACCCTGTTGCTTTTGAGGATCTGAGTATACGTAGGTACAAGACTGACAGCCAGTTTGATGTCGACCGGTACGACACGGTTGTCGTCCTCAGAATAGTAATTTGCCTGCACGACCAGAGAGGATGTAGCGTAGTATGAAGGAACATAAGTTATTTTTGCAATACAGTAACCTAATATGGAAAATACTATGAACATAACAAGTAATATGTATTTTCGCTTTCTGAGCAAAAAAAATAAATCAGATAGCTCAATCGAGTATTGTGAGTCACTGCCTGCAGGGTTAAGTATTTTCCAACCGCTTTCCCTGGCTTTACTGTCAATATTGCTTATTTTAACTTCATCCTGTTTGACAACCTTGATATTTTCATATGTTTGTGCCATACATATATCCCCTATACCGCTCTCCAGAATTTTTGATCTGTGATAAATCATCTTTTGAGTGCGACATCTTTTCGTCTTCCGGATGTCAGCATGTGTTTGATCTCTAACAACGATCCGGGCAAAGGCTCACCCAACTCTTTTATGTATATCTGCTCCAGCATCAGGAGATGATTCAGCGCTGCCGAGGGCTGGTTCCCTCTCAGATAAGCATGTATACACTTTTCATATGGTTCGGGCGAAAGCGGGTTGACGGATATCAGCCTGCGCATCGCGTACACCGCTTTGCTATATCTCCCCTGTTCCATATACATGTCATAGAGTTTATTCTGAACGGTTTCAAAACAGTGTTCATACTGGTACTGCCGTTCCGCCGACCAGCTATAGTCGTTCATGCCAAAATACTGTCCGCGGTAAAGTTCAGAAGCCTGCTCCAAGAGAGACATATTTTGAAACTGGCACGCCCGCAGAAGTTCCATGATCCCGTCAAACTGCCACGCATCGCAATATACATGCTCGGGATTAAGGTAGTACCTTCCTTTCGAATGGATGCATATATCGCCCAGGTCGATCGCTTTGAAGGCTTTCCTCATATTGTAGAGATTTACATGGAAGTTGTTGATCCCGTTCACAAGGTACATGCCGGGCCATAAATCCTCGATTATCAGGTCCCTCATAACGGCATCCCTTCCGCAGTTGACAAGGTAAGCCAATATTTCTTCCGCCTTCTGAGTAGGAAAGTTTACGGGTTTTCCGTTGTAACTTACCGTAAATCCTCCGAAACATCTTATGTACAATGATTTCTGATAAATCGGAGCGAACATGCTTGTCTGTCCGTCAATGATCTGGTATGCCGTTGACTTCGCCCCATCCTTGATTTCATCGGTGTGCTTCATAACCAGCATCAAACTCCCTGCAAATTATCCGACAACAGCCATACGGCATCTTCCGTAATATAAAGACAAATTACTGCATTTATGCGAATTTACGTTAATATTAGCATATTTCAACCACGGTTATTGTCGTAAATCTGCGATTTTCGAAATTTATTTTCGACATTTTTCCCGCTGCGCCCGGGCCTTTAATCAGGCGGTCCCTTGAACTTCACTTATAATATTGTCTCATTGTAAGTAAATATCGAAATCGGGTTTGACACGATTTTGAGTGGATTAAGAAATTTTTAATACCGGTTTTTGTAATATAGACAGTGTGCTGAACGATGTCTATTTTGCTCTAAGGACGTGTTGCCGAATGAACACAAAATATACCAGTAAAAGCTGGATACTCCGTATCGGCTTCTTTTTTGCGACCCTCCTGCTGGCAGCCACGTTAGCCTGTATTGAAATGTTCTTCAGAGTCTCCAATCAGATGAAACATGAGATCGACATCATTGACAAGCCCGCTTATATTGACAGTTTGACTTTTGACGTACCGGAACTTACAACCTTGCAGGGTGCTCCCGATAACATTGACGAAAATGATGACATCGAAGTGATGGCTCCTGTAGACGAAGCGATATTCAGGCAGCCAACTATCGAAGAAGATGTCCTCAATGTGCTGGTCATAGGCACTGACGTAAATGACAACGACAAGAAGACCGGAAGGTCTGACGTCATGATGCTTCTGACATATGACAGGGAGAGCAGGACCGTACACATGACGTCATTTCTGCGCGACATTTGGATATGTATCCCTGGCCGCGGATGGGACCGTCTCAACGCTGCTTGCGCATATGGCGGTACGGGTATGCTGATAAACACTATAAACGAGAATTTCGATCTTGATATCCAGAATTATGTACTGATAGATTTTGACGGGCTTATCTCCGTAGTTGATATCCTGGGCGGTGTCGAAGTCCGGCTGACAAAAGCCGAAGTCCGGCATATAAACGAGCAGATGCGGGAAGATGAGAAGCTCCCCGAGAAGGAAGGAACATATCTCCTCAACGGCAAGCAGGTCCTTATCCATTGCCGCAACCGCCGCTCCACCAACGGTGACTTTGACAGGACCCAAAGGCAGCGCGACATAATGGTTGCGCTGTTCAATCGCGCCAAACGCGAAAACAGCCTGGGTAAGCTTGCTCAGCTGATCCTGACGACCGCTGAACATGTAAAAACGAACATAAAAATAAACACGATCATAGAACTCGGTCTGGAAGCGATAACAAGTGACGACCTTACCATTGAGCAGTTAAGGGTCCCATTCGATGATACATGGAACTACGCTTCAATAAACGGAAGGAGCGTTATCGCCATCGACCTTGACTATAATCGTGATGCTCTAAAAAATGAACTGTATCAGTAAATTACGGCTTTGCTATCAGTTTCAGTGTCTGTCTTTTCTCGACTTTTTGAACAGGAAGCACTATGGTTTTATTCTTGCTTTTCTTTGCGACGTACATGCTCTTGTCCGAAGAAAGGATGAGGTCATCAATGCTGTACTCGTCATCGGGAACGATCGAAGCAACGCCGATACTGATGGTTATCAGGATCTCCGACCCGTGACCTCTCCATACAAACATGTGTTTCTCAACACCGGTGCGCAGCTGCTCGGCAATGTTATAGGCATGGCTTTCATCGGTGCATGGCAGTGCTACCATGAACTCTTCACCGCCATATCTGGCCAGTACCGCACCGGTGTCGTCCAGGATATGCTTCATCAATGCTGCGATCTGCTGCAGGCAATCGTCTCCCACAGGATGCCCGAACAGGTCATTGAGCGCCTTGAAATTGTCGATATCGATCATAAGAAGCGACAGCGGTCGTTTTTCCGTGCGGCACCGCTCCCACTCTTTTTGAAGTATCTCATTCATATGGCGCCTGTTGTTCAATCCGGTCAGGCTGTCGGTATAAGAGAGTTTTTTCAGTTGAAGGTTCGTTTCTGTAAGTTCTTCATTAAGCCTTGACAGCTGCTCATTTTTTTCCTGGATTATTGCCTTGGTGATGTACTCGTAAAACTTGCTTCGATATGAGAGCCGTGAAAGTATATATGATACCGCTAAGTACATCCATGTCAGTATTGCCGAAGATACCAGCGTCCCGGATATACCATGTTTCAAAAATGTCACCAGTAAATAAAACGTCTGTGAAATCCCTAATATGATGAGAAGTTTGACGGACTCACAATAAAAGCAATAGCAAAACACGAAAACCAGTGCCATATATAATATACCGCAAAATGCGTTATCCTGATGATATGCCGAAAATGCGGCAGCACAACTCAACACAAGCTCGACATAAATGCAGCTTATGGTTTTGATGATGCGCAAGTACTTATCAACATTCCTTGATAATCTGTCCAGGATCAGATAATATACCGACGTCAATATAAAGAAAGTTATAAAAATAAGTTCAAACAGAATGTGGCCATAATCTGTTTCAATAATATAAACTATTGCCAAAACCAGGCTTGACAGCAATAATACAAGCGCAGTTATCTTTGCACTCAATATGTTGGTCCTGAATATTTCCGATTCAAACGGAACCTTATGCTCATCAGGAATACGATAGAACAAAACATCCTTCAGCCATGCAAACATTATAAAACTACCTTATTTCATCAATCAACTAAATCAATATATATTCAATATATAATTATAAAGCACTGACAAACATTGAAGCAATGGTACATTATTCCACTATATGGATTTACAATAACCGGTATGTAAAAAAAATCAAACAGGCAGCTATATATAAGCTGCCTGTTTAGCTATACCGGTTCGGTCAGGATAATATCAGGCGACGATCAAAAATCCAGTTCATTGGCAGCAAACAGGCCGACAAGCGCAGCCGCAGCCCTGACATCATCCAAATCACACATTTCCTGCGGCGAGTGTATATAACGTGTCGGAATGGATACGGCGCCGGAATATGCGCCGGATCTGGACAACTGGATCGATCCTGCGTCAGTACCTCCGCGCTGTAAAACCTCAAACTGGTACTTTATATCGAATTCTTTAGCCAGCTGCTCCAGCTTGCGAACGACCTTCGGCGAGCATATAAGCGATGCATCCATTACTTTTATGGCTGCACCCTTGCCCAGCGAGCATTGCATAGGTACATCCACTTCGGGAATATCCCCGGTCGATGTTACATCAACAGCCAAGCCTACGTCCGGCTCTATGCCGAAAGCCGCGGTCTTCGATCCCCTGGTCCCGACTTCTTCCTGCGCGGAAAACACGAAATACAGGTCGTTTTTGCTCTCTTTTACCGATTCGAGTACCATCAGCAGCACGACACAGGCTATGCGGTCATCCAAATAAGGGGAGACTACCCTCTTTTCTCCGACCATATATGTCTCGGCAGCGTAGACGGCAACATCCCCGATATTGACTTTTTTTGTCGCTTCCTCTTTTGACGACGCACCGATATCGATATATAAATCGCCCAGACTGAGCTCTTTAATCTCTGCCTTGCCTTCCTTGGCGATAACGCCGCGGGTGCCGTTGGCGAACCTGACAGGTACATTCAACAGAACTGCGGGCGCAAGGCCTCCTATGTTTGAAAAACGGATATATCCGTTGTCATCAACATGGGTGACTATCATGCCTATGGAGTCCATGTGGGCAGAGATCATGACCTTTTTCGGATTATAACTTCCTTCATTTCCTGCATTGGCCTTGCGGCAGACGATAAGGTTGCCCAGCGCATCGGTCCTGATTTCGTCCGCATAGGGAGCGGCAAGTTCGGCTATGGCTTCCGCCACCGGAGTCTCAAAACCTGCCGGCGAATGGACAGACGCGAGTCTGGCCAAAGTTTCAAATATATCAAACATTCTGTAACCCTCCGCATGTCTTCAAAAATTCATATGCCAGGCGATAAATCGAATCAAAATCCCCGATCGAAGCGACGCATACAGGCGAGTGTATATATCGGACAGCCGCCGAGATCACGCCGACCTTTATTCCGTCAAGAGTCCTTTGCACCGTCCCTGCGTCGGTACCGCCGGCCACTGTCTCCTTATGCTGCCAGGGGATCCCGTTCCTTTCGGCGATCTTGATGAGCGTCGAATGAACATCCCTGTCATAAATCGCAGACAGATCCATAAATGGCAGCACCGCGCCCTTTCCGGGAGAGCATACTTTCTTGTGGGGTTTTGTGCCGGGCATGTCCCCCGCAGTCGTCCCCTCAAGTATAATGGCAATGTCAGGATCTACGGCATATGCGGCAGGTCCCGAACCGCGGGTCCCGACCTCCTCCTGTACCGTGAAAGCATACCACGCGTCAACGTCGGGGCCTTCCTCTATCAGTTTGATCATCACTGCGCATCCGACCCTGTCATCTATCGCCCTGGCTTTCAGGAATCCATTGCCGAACTCCACAGGATCTGAATCGAATACCGCATAGTCTCCGATATCTACCGTTTTCAGGGCATCTTCCCTGTCCTTTGCGCCAATGTCGATGTACATATCCGTTATTTTGGGGACGGTCTTTTTCTCCTCCTCGCCTACGAGGTGGACGGCCTTTATCCCGATTATACCCGGTACATGCTTCTCGCCGACAAGCACCCTCTTGCCGATGATAACACGAGTGTCTATACCGCCCACTGTCCCGAAGCGAAGATATCCCTCATCAGTAATATTCTTTATAATAAACCCGACTTCATCCATGTGAGCGGCAAACATGATCTTGCTCGGCGGCACCATGCTTCCCGCTTTATGGACAATGAGATTACCCATTACATCCTCATACATCTCGTCCACATGGGGTGCGATCCGGTTTCTGATATACTCGCGCACGGCGTCCTCAAAACTGGATACGCCGTCCAAAGAGCAAAGTTCCTTGATCAGCTGGAGCATCATAACTCACCCCTTTCCAGACACTTCGCAAACTCGCTGAGCAGCTTTGCTGCGTTTTCAAGATCGTCGGTATTGATGACCTCCGCAGGCGTGTGCATGTATTTCAAGGGCAGTGAAACGACTGCGGTGGCTACGCCCTTTTGCGTGACCTGCATCGGCCAGGCGTCGGTACCCGTACGGCCTTCCATCACTTCAGGCTGCCAGGGTATTTCGTTTGCCTTTGCCAGCTTGATAAGAGTCTTTGCAAGCTTGCGGTTCGTGTTTGGCCCCATGGATATGCAGGCCCCTCCGCCAAGCTTGAAGGTGCGGTCCTTTGGCGCATCTGGTGTCTGCCCATGGGTAACGTCCACTGCTATCGCATAATCGGGGTTGTGCCTGAACGCTCCGACCGTCGCTCCCCTTGCTCCCACTTCCTCCTGCGAGCTTGCCTGTACGATCAGGTCTACATCCAGTTCTTCGTCCTTAAGCAGCTCCAGCATGCGCAAAAGTATCACGAAGCATGCACGGTCGTCCATCGCCTTACCGGAAAAATAAGGCGGTTGAAGCTCCACGGCTTTTTCGGCAAACACTGCCGGAGTGCCTATAGGTATGAGCTTTTCGGCTTCCTCCTGAGTCATACCCACGTCGATACTCAGCTTTTCGAGCGGGATCGGTTTTTTGTTCTCATCCTTTGTCTGGAGATGGGGCGGCAGTGCACCTATAACACCGAACACCGGCGGATCCGTAAGGACTTTTATTTCCTTTGCCGGCAGGATCCTGGGATCGATACCTCCGATCGTCCTGAAACGGAGAAATCCGTCTTCAATTTTAGTCACCATCAACCCTATCTCATCCAGATGGGCAGAAAACAGCAGCTTCCTGGCCCCCTCCTTTTTTGAACGCTTTATACCGAATACATTGAATAAAGCATCCGTGCCGACCTCATCCACATACGGCATCATAAGCCGGGCTGCCCGTTGGGCCACTGTCTGCTCAAACCCGGAAGGCCCGGCAGTCATGCTCAGCTCACGCAAAACCTCATGAATATCCAACATAACACTTCCTTATCTGATCATATATAGCTGACTCATCGTATCAAATCGTCGGGATCCCTATCCTGCAAACTTTCTGACAATATCCTTGAAAGCTCTGCCACGCTGTTCAAAATTCACAAACATATCAAAAGACGCGCTTGCCGGAGAGAACAGCACAATGTCCCCTGCACTTGCCATGCTTTTTGCCGACAGCACTGCTTCCTCCAAAGTGTTTGCCTCGCATATCGGTATGTCTGCGCACTCAGGCAGCTTCTCGACCGAAGCCCTGATCTTCCCCTTGGTCGCCCCCATAAGCACCAAAGCCTTGACATGCGACGGCATTACCTGTGCAAGAGGATCATATGACAAGTGTTTGTCATACCCGCCGGCTATCAGGATAACCTTTTGGGGAAAGGACCTCAAGCCTGCTATCGTGCGGGTAGGCGAAGAAGCGATCGAATCGTTATAGTAACGCACCCCGTCATACTCACCGACAAATTCGATACGGTGCTCGACTCCCTCGAATGTCCTGGCAATTTCGACTACGGTGCTGCAAGGAACAATCCCTTCGACCGCAGCGATCGCGGCCATGTAGTTTTCTACATTGTGCATTCCCGGTATCTTTATATCCGAAATGTCAACGACCCGCTCCGGTCCATGTTTCACACCCTTATTTACGGTGATTACGCCGTTTCGCAGCGTGACGGTAGATACACGTCCGAAATCGGTTATCCCAAGCTGCCCGGCAGCTTCGCATATCTCTTCGTGCGTTTGACGGGATGAGAAGAAGAAAATCGCACCCTTTGCAGAAAGCGCATAATTTCGGGTCACCTGATTGTCCCAGTTCAGAACGGTCCTTCCGCCGTCAGTCCTGAAACTGAATATCCTCTGTTTGGCTTCGATATACTCGTCCATGTCTTTATGGACATCAAGATGATTCGGCGTTACGTTCGTTATGACAGAGATATGCGGGCTTTTCCTCATCGTCATCAGTTGGAACGAGGAGAGTTCAACAACGACATAGTCATCCGGTTCCATTTCGGGCACCTTATCAAGAAGGGGCATACCTATGTTTCCACCAAGCCAGGTCCTGTATCCGGCATTCTCAAGCATCCTTGAAATAACGGTCGAGGTCGTGGACTTTCCGTCGCTTCCGGTAACACCGATAACAGTACACGGGCAGACCTCAAAAAAGGCCTCCATTTCGGAGGTCAGTACGGCGCCGTTTTGCACCGCCCTCTCAAACTGCGGCAGGTCGTGCCGCATTCCCGGTGAGCGATAAATTATATCCGCATCGATGTCGTTAAGGTAACCGTCTCCGCATATGAGTTTCGCACCCATCCCTCTAAGCAGTACGGCGGTGTCGCCAAGCTCGTCCTCTGTCTTTCGGTCCCTTGCCTCAACTTCTATCCCGCGACTGCGCAGGATCCTGATGAGAGGTATATTGCTGACGCCAAGTCCGCAAACCGCTACCTTCTTTCCGATATGAGCACCAAAATATCCCTCAAAGTCCATAACACCTGAACCTCGCATATTTGATCTGAATATGCGGCATCCACTCTTACGGTCGCATACTCGATGACGGATAAAAATTATATAACTAATGAAAAGGTAATTCAACCCGCTAAACCGGATTGCCTGCCCGGTCGGATCATTTTTTCTTCCATTCTTTCAGAAATTCCAAAGCCGCAGTGTCTACAAGCGGCTGGCTGAATAAAAAGCCCTGCATATAATCGCAGCTGTATCCGCAAAGCCGGTCCTTCTGGACTTCGTTCTCAACGCCCTCCGCAATTACATAATGTCCAAGCTTGTGCGCCATTGAAATGATATCCCCGACAATAGTCAGCTTGTTGGCCGAAGTCAAATCATCAATGAAATGTTTATCGAGCTTGAGGTAATTGACGTTCAGTTCCCTTTCTCTTGACAGGCTCGAGTACCCCGCTCCAAAGTCGTCAAGTGCAATGCTGAATCCCAACTCCCTGAATTGCTGAAGCCTTTCGTTGACTGCCTTGAAATTCGACGAGAACACCGACTCGGTTATTTCCAGGCACAGGTTGGAAGGATTTACTCCCTTCTCCTTTACTATCCTGTATATATCGGCGGGAAATGAATCACGCAGAAGCTGGATTATTGATATGTTTATGTAAAGCTTTATGTCATTATATCCAAGGCTTTCGATTTCCTTAAGGAACGCACACGCTTTATCAATGATCATTTCACCCAACGGAATGATCAGCTGTGTTTCTTCCGCAATCGGTATGAACTCTTCGGGGCTTATGCACCCAAGGTTCTCGCTTTCATAACGCGATAGTGCCTCAAATCCGGCTATAGCACCATCCAAGCTGACGATAGGCTGAAAAGCTAATGAAAGGCATTCATGAGACATCCGGTATGTGGATACCGCAATCTCTTCTTTTATCATCGCCTTGCGCAGCAGCCGGGCTTCCATTTCTTTGCTGAAGAACGTATATTCCGGTTCGAGGGTGTTGTTCTGATTTGATGCCGCTATAGCCGCGCACTTCAATATTACCTCAGGATCTATCACACCTCGCTCTATTTCATAGATACCTATACCACCGCCTATGGTTTTGAAATAGACCGACTTGTTGAACGATTCCCTGATAAGGTCGCAAAGGCATATAAGTTCATTGCTTTCTTCATAATCCCGCACGTAAAAGCAAAAGCGGTCCGCCGAAATCTTAAAAAGCAGGATATTATCCCTCACGTGACGTTGGAGCTCGTTGGCGAGCTCTTTTACTATGCTCTCTCCATATGGATAACCATAGATCAAATTCACCGTGTTATAGTGGCGCAGGTATATGAGCAACACGGCGCGTTTAACAACAGGATCACGCATGATTTCATCAGAGAGCAATTCAACAAAATACCTGCGGTTGTTAAGCCCGGTCAGGTAGTCGTGGTTTTTCAACCGGTTGATCTCAAGTTCCCTTTGCTTCCTTCCGGTAATGTCTATCACAATGCCTTCCAGAGCTTCCACCCTGCCGTCATCATCATAGACCCCCTGCCCTGTTTCATAGACCCATTTCCGGCTTCCGTCAGCTGTAGCGATTTCATATTCCAGCCTGAAGGGTTCCCGTCTGGAAAGCACCTTGTTCCATTCATCCCAGCGGGCCTGGCGGTATTGTTCAAGGATAAGGTCGTCATAGCCGATATCCCTGTCCTTTATCAGGCATTCAGGCCTGTATCCGGTCAGTCTGAAACTGCCTTCCGATACAAACTCCATCGTTCTTCCACTTCCATAACTATAGCGATACGACATGCCCGGCAGGTTCGACAAGAGGACTGATTTGCTTCGCTCGCTCTCCCTCAGTTCCTTTTCTATGATTTTTCTCTTTGTGATATCCTCCAGTATGCAAATGTGCTTGAAATCTTTTGATCTTATCCCCGTTTCATCCGGTGCCTCATCTCCGTCCAACCCTGCCATCTGCGCAAAGATATCATTTTCCAACTTAAGGGGAACGACCGTCATGCGCACCCAGATATCCGAGCCGTCCGGATGTATGAACCGCTTTTCCATGCTATAGGAGTCGATTTCTCCTGACTTCAGCTTTTGAAACATGACCAGGTCGGCCTGCAGGTCGTCCGGATGGGTGATGTCCATCCAGCTAATATCTGCAAGCTCCTTTTTCGACCTGCAGAGTATCTTCTCAAAAGCAGAATTGATACCGGGAAGCGAACTCGTCGGGTCAAAGATCCACTTTTCGTTGTGACCGACGGCTATTCCTACGGGCGCCTGTTCAAAAACGGTATGAAACAGCGCCGAGCTCTCCTCCAGTTTTTTTATCAGCTGCTCCAGATCATTTTCTTTTTCATCCCCGACAGTTTCCCGGACTTTCCTTTTGCCGAAGTCCTGCATGAGAAACACTCCCCTTTGTTTCTATATGACAAATAAGAAACGTTTGTCTTCAGTCTGCACAACAATATATTTCGCCAGATGCAATTCCTTCCAAAAATGCTTAATTTTATTTAATTACTATTTTAATTTAAATAACAAATTCAGTCAATCAATATATATGCAATAACAAACATTTATCCGGCCCATACTTTGCCGCCTGTTTCAGATCAAAACCCATTTTTACCATACTTATAGGCATTGACAGCCGGATGCGATTTATCTAAAATATCTATGTGAGTAAGCTGAACGGTCGCGCGAAGCAATTCGTGAGGAAAGTCCGAGCACCACAGGGCAAGGATAGCGGGTAACACCCGCCGGAGGCGACTCCAGGACAAGTGCAACAGAGATATACCGCCAGGACGGCTTTGTCCGACCTGGTAAGGGTGGAAAGGTGAGGTAAGAGCTCACCGGTTTTGCGGGAGACCGTGAAACCCTGTAAACTCTATCCGGTGCAACATCGACTCGGGGGCTAAGCTGGCCCGGCATCCCCGGACAGATGGCTTGAGGTGTATGGCAACATACATCCCAGAAAGATGACCGTTCTCGACAGAACTCGGCTTACAGGCTTACTCAGTACAAGGCGGCACAAAGCTTAGGCTTTGTGCCGCCTTGTAGGTTTGCGTCAGGCAAAACAAAACCCGTACCGGGCAAGTTCCAATTTAAGCAGGTTGTTGATCCAAAGCAAATGTGTTAGTATATAAAAAGAAAATCCCGTTTATATAGGGACACCATAAAAACAGTTATTTTTCAATAAATCATATAAAATCAGGGTTGGTAATCAATGGACAGATGGGAAGAACTGAAAAACGCATGCCTGTCATGCAACAAATGCCGGCTCGGCGAAACCCGCACAAACGTGGTTTTCGGAGACGGCAATCCCAATGCGGAAGTGCTTTTCATAGGAGAGGGTCCCGGAGAACAGGAGGACTTGACAGGCCTTCCCTTTGTTGGCCGCGCGGGCAGGCTCCTCGACGACATGCTTTGCATGATCGGCCTTGATCGCTCAAAGATCTTCATCGCAAACATCGTTAAGTGCCGTCCTCCGAACAACCGCGACCCGTTGCCCGACGAACAGCAGGTATGCATAGAATGGCTTCGCAGGCAGACTGCCCTGATAAAGCCGAAAATAATAGTATGCCTTGGCAGGATCGCGGCTAAGGTCATAATCAGGCCCGACTTCAAGATCACCGAGGAACACGGAAAGTGGTTCGTCAAGGCAAACACACACATTATGGCGACACTTCATCCGGCGGCAGTCCTTCGGGATCCGCGTCGTCGTCCGGACTCGTTCGACGACTTTGAAAGCCTGAGGCTCAAGATAGAAGAAATATGTGAAAAAACTCAGCTTTTATGAAAGCAGACGGTATGGTTTGATTTACATATTTTCTATTATGCATACGGCATAAGCCATTATCCCCTCACCCGATCCGCTGATACCCAGGCCTTCCTCCGTGGTCGCCTTGATATTTACGCGATCTGTGTCAACCTCAAGGACCCCGGCGATATTTTCAGCCATTACCGGCAAATATGGGGAAAGCTTAGGGCGCTGGGCAACTATCGTAGCGTCTATATTCCCAACACGGTATCCCTTGCTCAGCAGCAACCGGTGCACCTCTTTAAGCAGGAGCATGCTTGATATGCCTTTGTATTTCATATCGCTGTCCGGGAAATGCTTTCCGATATCTCCGAGAGCGGCAGCGCCCAACAATGCATCCATAACGGAGTGAACCAGGACGTCGGCATCGGAATGTCCCAGCAGCCCTTTGTCGTACGGAATATCGACACCGCCTAATATGAGTTTTCTTCCTTCAACCAGCCGGTGGACGTCATACCCGTGTCCGATCCTCATCATTGCATCCTCCCGTACAGCAAAGCATCTGCCGTTAAAAAGTCCTCTTCCGTAGTGATTTTCAGGTTGCGATAGTCCCCTTTCGTTATATGTACACTCATTCCGATGGCTTCTACCGCGGCACAGTCATCGGAATATGATTTTTTGTTTTCCTTCGCTTTTGTAAGCGCTCCTTTGATCAGGCCTGTATTGAAGGCCTGGGGAGTCTGTACCGCTATGAGCGAATCCCTGTCAGGGGTAGAGATAACGATACCGTTCTTTACGATCTTTATGGTATCCTTGACCTTAACACCTGGAGCGGCAGCACCATGCTCGACGGCAGCCTTGAACACGTCTTCTATGACCTCCTGTGAAACAAGGGGCCTTGCGCCGTCATGGATCATGACATAATCGACCTCCCCGGCTGCCATTATCCCGTTCAGCACCGACTCCGTCCTGTCCGCTCCGCCGCTGACTATATCTGTGACCTTACTGATATCAAACTCATTGCAAACATCATACATCGAAACGATTTTGTCGCTCCTTGCGACTAAAATGATCTTGTCAACCAGTTTGCTCTCTTCGAATGCAAGAAGCGTATGCGCTATTACGGGCTTGTCGTCCAGGATCATGAAAAGCTTATCCGTTCCCATGCGTGACGAACTGCCTGCCGCAGCTATAATTGCTGCACAGGTCGGCCTGTTATCCTTATTGCGTTTTCGCAGGAGCGACAGAAAGCTCACCGGGACCACCAGCCTGTGAACGATTTTTTGACTTTGATAAATATTATATTCGGTTTTATAGCGGTTGTCACGCTTAAATTGCCGAAAACAAAAGAGCGCCGGCCGGCGCGTCCTAAAATTCTCACTTCACGCAAGTTATACGCTCAATTCATGCAAGCGCTTTGTTTATCTTTTGCTCCACCTCTTCGTAATTGGAGCTTTTGGCCATGACCAGTTCGGATATCAGGATCTGCTTTGCGGAATGGAGCATCTTTCGCTCCCCTGTCGACAGTCCCCGCTCGCGTTCCCTGACCATCAGCCCCTTCACGACCCGTGCAACTTCGATGAGATCTCCGCTTTTGATCCGGTCCATATTTTCCCTGTATCTCCGGTTCCAGTTCTGGGTCATGTCAACTTCAATGTCTCCGAGCTTGTCCATAAGCTCATCCGCTTGCATGGGATCGATCACCGGTCTGACGCCGATCTCTTTTGAGGACTGTATCGGCAACATTATTACCATTCCGGCCAGAGGCATGTTCAGGACATAGTAGGCCTGGGATTGGTTTCCGACCTGTTTGTGGACTATATTTTCCACAATCCCTGCACCGTGCATGGGGTGGACTATCTTGTCGCCAATGTGAAACATCAGATCTCTTCCTTTCAGATCCATACGGCAGTAATACTGTTGACGAGCTTATCCTACTGATTCCTGCAAGCTTCAGTGTCTTTTTATATACTTATATTATACATCATTTTGCCCTTTTTTACAAGCAAATTGCATAATTCCATATTATTTCTTTAGTTTTGAGCTTTATTTTTATTATTACGTTATGATTTTTGCCCTCATGGCAAAATATGCAAGGCCGGGACAAGCAAAATGCATGTCATTGCCATATCTCAAAAATAAGGCGGTACCCATATTCAGCCATGGGTACCGCCGTACTTAATATTTTATGCGCTGCGCACCAAAGTGTAATAGTCCCGGGAATCAACAGGTTATAATCTAATCGGCAGATATAATTTCTTCCGTTTTTCCGTTCTGGCTTTGACTGTTTATCATCCTTGTAATAGATTTATTGCGCCAGTTGCCTTTCAGGTAATACAGGAAAATCAATGTAGTGCCGATTATCATGGAACATACCATTGAATAAAACAATCCCATATAGTCGTCACGGACCACTGCAAGGAAGTAAGCGATCGGAATACGGCACAGATTCGCAATCAAGGTAGTCACCATCGGCGCGACCGAGGCTCCGGCCCCCCTCATTGCCCCGGAAAACGCGAATTCAAGTCCCATAAAGGAGTAAAACCATGCCAGTATCCTGAGACCTCGACTTCCGATTTCCTGGACGGACTGGTCGTCTGTGAACGCACGAATGATATAAACTCCGTTAAACCACATTACAACGCCCATGATCAGGCCGATGCATATGATGATGACCAATGCAGACGTGATCCCCTTTTTGGCGCGGTCGATCTTTCCGGCACCTATATTCTGTCCTACGAAAGTCGTAAGAGCAGAACCGATCGCCATCATCGGAAGGATCGCAAATCCGTCGGTCCTCATTACAGAGGTATTAGCGGCAATAAAAGTCGAACCGAATCTGTTTGCAAACGACTGGATTATCATGCTTCCCAGCGACATCGTCATCGACTGGATCCCCGAAGGCAGTCCGAGCTTCAATATGAGCTTTGCTATCGCCCAATCGATCTTCATATTCCTGAAGCTGAACCTGATGCCGTAATCGCCTTTGTTGACGCGGTAATACACGAAGATTCCCGACAAGTATTGGGATATCAATGTAGCCCAGGCTACTCCCGCCACACCCATTCTGAAAGCCATGACGAACAGCATGTTCAGTCCAACATTAAGGACACCGCAGAAAATCAGGAAGTACAACGGCCATTTGGAATCACCCAGGCCGCGCAGTACGCCGCTTCCTATCGCATAAATCAGGTTTCCCAAAGTCCCTGCAAATATTATCACAAGATATAAGGTCGCGTCATCGATAATATTGTCCGGTGTTTTCAGAAGGTGCAGAAGGGGTTTGCTCAGTATGATCCCCAGTATCGTGATGATGATGCCGACTATGATCGTAAGAGTAAATGTCGTGGTCGACGATTTCTCGAGGCTCTCTTTGTCCTTTGCACCAAAGAACTGGGATATCACAACTGTAGCGCCCGTGGACACTCCCATGAAAAGTGCGTTGAAAAACATCATTATCGGGAAGCTTACACTGACAGCCGCCAGCGCATCCGGGCCGACAAAATTGCCGACGATGATCGAGTCGGCAACATTATAAAGCTGCATGACAAGGAAGCTCGCTATGAGAGGCAATGAAAACATGACCAGTTTATAAATGACGCTTCCCTGTGTCAGATCTCTTTTTCTTGCGGCACTATTTGCCTTTTCCATAGTGTCAATTCTCCATCCTTATTTTTAGCATTAGATTATATTGTATTAATTGTGCTTGAATCTGTCAACAAAAATCTCCGTTACAAAATTGTCACACCCGAAATATGGCCGATTGCATAGACACGACAAAATAACTGGATTATTGACATTGAATGTGGCAAAAGATATGATAGTGATCAGAGTCAGGAACAAATTGGAGGGTTGTCTCCCATGAAAAAAGACCAGACGGAAAGCCGCAAGGCTTTTATTATCAACCTTTTGTTTTATGCCGCCATAATTGCGATCATTTATATCTGTTTCAAGTATTTGCTGTCATGGCTGACACCCTTCATCATCGGATTCGTGATCGCCGCGATCTTCAACCCCGCCATCAGGATCCTCGAAAAGAGGCTCCGTATCGGCAGAAAGGCTGTTGCGAGCATAGTTGTGGTCCTTGGCTACGCGGTCATCGTTTCTCTTTTAGCTTTGATACTCATTCAGGTAATAACCGTTCTGAAGCGCCTCTTTACACAGCTCCCGCAGTATTTTGAAAGCCAGATACTGCCTTCACTGATGCAGATGGACTTCAGGCTCGAATCTGTGATCTCGCTTCCTCCCGAGTGGCAGGAACAGGTCCGTTCCATCCAGGAAAGCATAACATCCGGGCTCATGGACTCGATAGGCAGGCTCTCATCATCGGGACTTTCCCTTTTGACAAACATCACAAAAGGCGTGCCCGGTTTTCTCGTAAGCATGGTCTTTACTATACTTTCCTCATTCTTTTTCAGTTTCCAGTACGACAAGACTAAAAGGTTCATACTGCTGCAACTTCCCGACAAGGCAAAGGTCCTTGTTCATGCCGTCAAGTCTACATTGAGCGATACAATACTGCGGTATCTGCGCGGTTATGTTAAAATCATGCTGATAACCTTTGTGGAACTGTCTGTCGGCCTGTCGATATTGGGCGTCAACAAAGCGATCCCGATCGCATTTGGAATCGCCATTTTTGATATCCTGCCCGTGTTTGGTACCGGCGGCATCGTGATCCCATGGGCTGTATTTTCTCTGCTCACCCGCAATTATTTCCTGGGTATCGGGTTATTGATCCTGTATGCGGTCGTGACCATTATCAGAAACTTTATTGAGCCAAAAATCATCGGGGATCAGCTGGGACTGAATCCGATAGTTTCCATAATCTCTATATATCTTGGCTTTGTCTGGATAGGCGTCGGCGGGATGATACTGATGCCGATTACCGTTCAAATACTGAACTCTCTCCATCAAAAGGGCATCATCCGTCTTTACAGGGAGGAGGCAAAGAGCATCTCCGATACACCGGTCAGCACATCTACCCCGGTAAAGGCCGAAGAGCCATCCTTTCCCCCTCAGCCTGTAAGCAAAACGAATATAAGCGCGGATGAGAAAGCAGATAAAAAGCATGGCTCTAAATAGCTCTCTATCGAAACAACGAAAGCGGTTGGTAAAATGTCTGAGAACTCATATGAAAGGATATACGATATCGTAAAGCAAATACCCAAAGGTAAAGTCGCCACCTACGGGCTGGTTGCCCGCCTTGCAGGCAATCCGCGCTGGTCTCGGGTCGTGGGCTATGCGCTTCATGTAAACCCTGACCCCGCTTCCATTCCATGCCACAGGGTCGTCAACCGTTTTGGACAAGTGTCCAGTGCATTTGCCTTCGGCGGTGAGAACATGCAGATACGTCTACTCGAATCCGAAGGTGTGACATTGACCGACGGGAGAGTTGACCTTTCCGAATATCTATGGGACGGCTTATAGGCCCTGTTCTTTCGAGACAGCGATGCATTAATTTGGATGGAATTATAGCGAACTGATCTTATGAATGGTTTCAACCTTTATAATCGTAATTAAAAATCCATATTGATTTTCTTTTTTTGATATGATCCTCCTGAAGCAGATTTAGATATCCCTGTTGTCTGCTTTTAGGAGGATCTTTTCAAATTCCCGGAGCTTTTTTAAGTGTGGGCACTTGTGTAAAATAGAATATTTTTCCAATTTTACTATTGATTTCTAAATTCCGGTATAGTATAATACTATTTGCCAATATTTGGTATGGTTTAAGTTATAACCCCTCCTGTGTTCTTCATTTATTTTTGCATCTTTGTCGTAAGGAGCTCCTGCATATGAAAAAAAACGCGACTACCGGCAGACTGATCATAAATAAAAACCGAATCATAACCGGTCTCGCAATTCTGATATCAGCCATTTTGCTTGCTGTGATCCTCCTTCCGGGGTACCTCGACGGCAGGCAGGTTATGTACCCGGTTCTGACTGCCAGACATGATATACCAAGAGGCAAAAACATAACCGGCGAAGATATTTCTCTGTCTGAAACATCGGACAAGTCCCTATCCGGCATGTGTTACTCAAGTCCCGAAAATGTGATCGGCAAAACAGCGACAAGGGATATTCCGGAAGGAAGCTTTATCATGCAGGGAGACGCAGCCGAGAATTTCACATCGAACACTGTTTATGATTCGATCCCTGACGGCTATCTTCTCATATCGATATCTGTCCAGTCATTGGCAAGATCCGTTGCCGGCCATATACGAGCCAATGATATTATCCGCTTTTATGCGCTGGATGAAAACGGCACCGCGTTCACACCTCCCGAGTTGCAGTATATCAAGGTTTTGGCTGTCTACAACAGCCAGGGGGAAGAACTCGGCTCCGCTTACATAAACAGCAAGTCTTCAGCGTCCGGATCCGGCTCTTCAAACGGCAGCGATACCATAAGATCACCCTCCGTTTCTCAAACGACTGGCGCAAATCGGGAGCATTACGAAAGTCCGTCTCTGATCTCGCTGCTTGTTACGCAGGAGCAGGCCTTGAGGCTTGTTGAGCTGGAGATGAGCGGCAGGCATTTCATTTCACTTGTGTCCCGTGATGACGAAGAAAGGGAGTCCGAGTATTTGGATCTCCAACAGAGAGTTCTCGAATCAATGTTGAGAGGAAAAATCGGATGATCATTGCCATATGGGGAAGCAGCGCATCAGGTAAGAGCACGCTTTCCGTACAGATCGCTCTTGCCCTGCAGGAAAGGAAAAACAATGTTATACTGATCGACACGAACTTCATTGTCCCACAGTGCTGTATCTGGTTTCCGAACATCGAGACTTCAAGGCTGGTTTCACTGTCCGCTATTTTGGAAAGTGAAATAACACCCGAGAGCCTTGCAAGGCAGATTTATCTGGTGGGGGACCGGCTCGGAGTCCTGGGTTATACAAAAGGCGAACTTGCGATGAACAGCTTGATCCAACGTTACGATACCGCAGCTTCCCTGCTGCATACTGCCGCGAATATTTGTGACTATGTAGTTGTCGATTGTCAGACAAACATTACACAGGACCATCTTACATACACAGCACTGGAGATGGCACGCTGCAAAATAATAGTGTGCACACCGGACCTGAAGGGAGTATCGTTCTGGATGAGCAATGTTCCGATGCTTGCCGACAGCAAATATAACATGGAAGATTCGATACGCGTATTAAACAAGGTGAGCAGCATATCCCCCGTTCATGCCATTGAACGCCGGATAGGAACCATCCATTTTGCCTTCCCTGTCGATCAGCTGATAGAAAGGTCGCTTATTGAAGGTACCCTGGGAAAAAAGTCAGGCCATGACATGTCAAAACATTATGGCAGGGTTTTTGACTCCCTGGTCGACAAAATACTGTCCTCATCCTGATCTTCTTTTGATCCTCGGATAACCATATCCTGCTTGATAAACCTTGTATCGCGGGGTGGATCAAATGAGCAAGACTATTTATAACAGGTTAATCGGAACGCAAAACTCCGGCCTTGAGACGGCACCGTCAGGTCCAGATCGCCTGATATCGGAGCAGGAATATATCGCTATATTCGAAAAAGCTCAGCAATATATCACTACGGAAAGGATAAGTGAGCTTCGGCGTTCCCTTTTCGGGGTTGAGTCTGACAAAAACACCCTGCTGAGCCTCATCCGGCAGTTCCTGGCACGCAACCTTCGGCTTCCCGGAGACACATCCGTCCTTGCAAAAAGGATCTTTGACGATATGACGGGGTACGGCTTCCTGAACAGCTATTTTGAAAGGGGCTCGGAGATCGAGGAAATAAACATAAACTCGTGGGACAGTGTCGAGATACGATATGCAAACGGCACCCGCGAGCTCATTGACGCCCGGTTTCACAGCCCCTCCCATGCCAGGGACGTCCTTCAGAGGATCTTTTACCTGAACAACAAGTATCTCGACGACAACATGTTGATCGAGGTAAGCAATATCGGAAACAATATCAGGATCGCCGCGGCAATTCCTCCCGTCGCGGACAAAGGCGCGGGCGTAGCGGCGTCGATCAGGTTCATCCACACAAAAAAACATACCGTCGGACAGCTCGTCCAAAGCGGGATGTTCACGTCCGACGGGTTCATGATGCTGAAACAGCTCATCACACACGGCATTTCGGTGTGCTTCTGCGGCGGTACCGGTTCCGGAAAAACAACGGCGGTAAATGCCCTTTTGATGGAAATGGATAAGCGCACCAGGATCATAACGATAGAAGCCGGAACTCGCGAGTTCGATCTTGTACGCAGGGACAAAAACGGCAAAATCATTAACAATGTAGTCCACCTTCAAACCCGCCCGCACAGAGACAGCCACCTGAACATAGACCTCCAGGCTCTGCTGGACCTGATACTCAAATTTGATCCGGATCTTGTCGTCGTAGGAGAAATGGTCTCCGAAGAAGCCTTCATAGCCCAGGAGACGGCAAGGACCGGACATACGGTATTGACTACTATCCACACAAACAACGCATATGATGCTTATCACAGGATGTATACTCTCGGTATCCGAAAGTATAACCTGGACGAAAACCTGATGCTGAGGCTTATGGTCGAAGCCTACCCGATCATCGTATATATCAAGCAGTATGGCGATAATAAGCGGCGGGTGCAGTCCATATTAGAGGGCAGCTTCATCGACGGCAAAATACATTATAACGAACTTTACACATTTCAGGTTCAGGATAACGTCACTGACATTGACGGAAACATTATTGAAGTTCGCGGGGAATTCATAAAGTGCGGCAGTGTTTCGGATGCGTTAAAGAGAAGGCTTCTCAATAACGGGATGCCTGCCAGAGTTATAAATGAGTTATAGATGAGTTGAAAATGAGTTGTATAGTCATGGATCGGTCAATGATGCATAAAAAGAGTGTTAGCACGGAAGTTCAGCCGGTTTTCAAAAGGCAACGATATCCTGATGTTCTGATGAACGAAAGAGGGGATGTGTACTTTGAATTCCTTATCTGCATGGTGCTGTTCATCATGCTTCTATCGGCCACACTTCAGGTCATATCCGCCATACAGTTGAAATTCTGGCTGGACAGAAAAACCGCTGCAATAGTGCGTCATGTCCAAATTCGCGGTGAAATTGACCACGCAGCTGACGGCATGATTTCCGAAATCGAAGAGAGGCTTGGTGAAAGCGTCGTTGTCGAATGGGAAGCCCAATTCATAACAGGTACAAGAAAAGTGCAGCTTGGAGACCAGGTACGCCTTCGCGTGTACGGCGAAAAGACCCTGTTCAGCTTTGGTAAAGCCGAAGTTGTAAAAATACGTTTGGAATCCGAAATGGTGGGGACTTGTGAACGGTATTGGAAGACGTAGATACAGCGGAAACGGAAGTATAAGGCCTGGAAACGGACAAGATCATAAGATACGCTGCCCGTCGGGTTCGATATACATAATTCTGACTGTTTTCCTTATTATCATGATTATGATCCTCTCATTACTTATATTTGCTTTGAGAATCGTGATATTGGCCCACGATATCGACCATGCCTTTGAGAGGTGCGGCGCGGATCTCCTTACTGCGATCCGAAAGGAAAACTACGATGCTGTCACCGAATCAAACATGGATTATATCGAACAACGGATAAACGATCCGTCCGATCCTTCGGCAAGGGAACATCTGAAAAGGGAGTTCGTTTCGGACCTTGCGGAGTCGCTCCGATGCAGTTTGGATCCGGATCGTCAGGCGATCCGTAAAGAAGCAGTTTCTTCGGATGCTCCCGCATTTACTATATCAGACTTTAAATTCGCATACGAAAATGACACCGGGAGCGTCATTGCAACTCTTGAAATTCCGATCGTGATCTTCGGAAACACCATACAGGTATATGTAAAGGAACTGATGTATGAGTTTGCCCTGGCAGAAAAATGACCGGGCTGCGAAGGAATCATAATGGCAAATGGAATAAATGAGTTGGCCTATCAGTACCCAACAAGGGAGTGAGTACGATCAAGACAGAAGATGTGCTTGTCAAAAGCTCTTTTCAAATACTGAAGTTGCGATCCGGCAAAAAGCAAACGCTAAAACAGGTTTTGCGTGGGATACAGGGCAAGAAGCCCTGGCACATGAGGGAATATGAAGCTCTCGTGAAAATATTGCGCGAATCCGGACGTGAAGGAGATTTGCAGTTCCTGATCGTAAAAAGCATCCTTCTGGCCGTCGCAGGAATTATTGCCGGCAGTCTGATCCTCAAAAATACGATGGCTCTGCCTTTCACTGCTGCGTTAGGATTTCTTGTCCCTGTATGGAACGCAAAAGTATATTCAATAAAATATAACAAACACATTTCGCTACAGCTCGAAAGCGCACTTGCCCTCATTACTTCTTCTTATATGCGCAGCAGTAACATAGTTGCAGCCGTTACGGAAAACCTGTCGTACTTGGATCCGCTTATCAGGGACGTTTTTGAAGGATTTCTTGCCGAAAGCAATGTTAACGCAAACATGGAGACCTGCATCCTGAACATGTCGCGCAAAATAAACCATCCGATATTCATGGAATGGTGCTCTTCTCTCGTCAAGGCGTATAACAACAGTGTACATAAGGAAGATTTGGTAGCGATCGTATCAAGGCTGTCCGCGATCCGCATCATTCAGGACAACATTGAAACCGAAACTCACGAAATACTTACCCAGTACATCCTGATGCTTTTCCTGCTGGTATTCACTTTGCCCCTTATCTACCTTGTAAACTATGACTGGTTTTCATATTTCTTTTCGCATCCCCTTGGGAAATTTGCGGTCGCATTCGGAATTTTCGCTCTCATTTACGGCCTGTCCAGCATTATTCGCTGTTCGGTTCCCGTAAGGTTCTCGTGAGTGAAAGACACTATAACAGGAACATAGAGGTTCATGAGGAATGAAATGTACTGCATTTTACTGTACATTGTCTCGTTGATCGGCATATACGTTCTGCTTTCGGGCATTTTCCCGTTCACAGGCACAAATGCTAACCGGACGATCGACCGTTTTTTCAGATCCGGCAGAAAAAGTTCTTACCTGAACATTTTGCAGTCCCCGGTTTCATGGCTTTCCCGGCATATCATGCCGCTGATCCGGTTAAGCAGACTGCGGTATGTTAAGCTTCAAAACTTGCTGAGGAATGCAAAAGTTGCCTCTACTCCTGAGCAGTTCACCGCAAACATCATTTCCGAGGGACTTATCCTTGCTTCTTTCTGCGTTCCCCTGTTTTTCTTTTCCCGCATTATTTGCGCCGCGGTTTTCTTTATATCAGTCTGCCATATGATATCAAGATACAGAAGCCTGGAATTGAACGACATGGAGAGATCCCGGGGAATCGAACGGGAACTGCCGAGACTGGCTTCCTACATCAAGCAAGGCCTTGCCACTAACGGCAACATCATGCTCCTCCTGGAACGCTACAGATCCATAAGCGAAGCGTTTGCCGAGGAACTAAGCGCAACGATTGCGGATATTAAGACATCAAATTTTGAATCGGCACTTCTCAGAATGGGCAGCAGGTATAACAGCGAGCATCTGTCAATGCTTATTCGCGGCCTTATCGGGGTATATAACGGTGACGATATGAGGTACTACTTTGAGATGCTTGAAAAGGATTTCACCGAACTGGAGATAAACAGGCTGAGGCTTGAAGTGCGAAAGATACCGCGCAGGATGCGCAAGAGCATGATCGTGATCTACGCTGCTATTGCTCTGCTGTTCTTTACACCTGTCTTTATCCTCATATCCGAAAGCCTAAGCAGGTTTTTCTCTTAATATCGGAGCTCAATCAGTATTTTTGATGCAGAATACAGTATTCGAAGGCATAAGGTCGCCAATACAGCAAAAAAAATACATCATAATGGGGTGGATACATGCTGAACCTTGCAGTAAAAGTCTATCATCTCTTAAAGTCCGAAAAGGGCGAGACCAAATTCGACAGTGCACTGCAGATCGTCATTTCCTTTGTTATAGGAGCCATTATCCTTTCAGCGCTTGCCGGTGTCTTCGACACTACTATCGGTGTCTGGTTGGAAAAAACCGCAAAGAACTGGTTCAACAGCGCCGGAGCAACCTTACCTCCCATTCCGACATCAGGTTAGATATTTCGAGTGGTCCAATAATATGAAGCAGACAGGTATCAGACAGCTCAAGATCCTGCTCATGGATGAGCGCGGCGACCTATACTTCCAGAAGATGATCCTGATAGCACTCTCGTTTGTAATTGGGGCAATCATACTCACCGCATTCATGGCAGTATTTGACGCAGGTTTTATAGACAGATTGTCCGAAATCGTTGAGTCGATCCTGACCTGGTGACACCTGCGTCCACAGTTTGCAAAGCCAGTGACGTATTCTTGAGGCAACTCGGAAGAACGGATGACTGCATCTCCCGTTCGCAAAGCCGGTGAGCAACGGCAAAACTCAACGCCTTCAGGCTAAGCGCCTGAAGGCGTCTGACATTGTCAATGGACAGCTTATTTTGCTTTGCTGTCTATCTCTTCTTTTATCTTGCGGAGGAACTCGCCGAGTTCCATCGAGCCAAGGTCTCCGGCGCCTCTTGAACGCACCGCAACGGTAGAGCTTTCAGCCTCTTTGTCCCCTACTACGAGCATATACGGGATCTTTTCGACCTGCGCACTCCTGATCTTGTAGCCTATTTTTTCACTGCGGTCATCAACTTCGCATCTGATCCCCTGCTCTTTCAGCTTGCCTGCGATCGTATTTGCATATTCAACATGCCGTTCGCTGATAGGCAGAACGATGACCTGTGTCGGAGAAAGCCAGGTTGGCAGAGCACCCGCATATTTTTCGATCAAAAGCGCAAGCGTGCGCTCATAGCAGCCGATCGACGTCCTGTGGATGACATACGGGTATTTCTTTGATCCGTCAGAGTCGACATAGACCATGCCAAAACGTTCGGCAAGCTGAAAATCGATCTGGATCGTTATAAGAGTGTCCTCTTTGCCATGGACATTTCGGATCTGTATGTCAAGTTTCGGTCCGTAGAAAGCGGCCTCTCCGTCAGCCTCAACATAATCGATGCCGATGTGATCCAGGATGGTTCTCATCCTGTTCTGAACATTCTCCCACTGTTCTGCCGAACCGATATACTTCTCCTTGTTGTTTTCATCCCACTTTGAGAAGCGGTATGAGACATCCTCTCCAAGCCCAAGCGTATCCAGCATGTACATGGCAAGGTCGAGGCATCCCTTGAACTCTTCCTCCAGCTGATCGGGCCTGCAGGCCAAATGGCCTTCGGATATCGTAAACTGGCGTACCCTTATAAGTCCGTGCATCTCTCCTGAATCTTCATTGCGGAAAAGGGTCGATGTTTCATTGTACCTGAGCGGCAAATCGCGGTAGCTTCTCATCTGGGAAAGGTAGACCTGGAACTGGAACGGGCATGTCATAGGCCTGAGGGCGAATACCTCATCGTCCTTTTCCTCGTCACCGATCACAAACATGCCTTCCCTGTAGTGGTCCCAGTGTCCCGAGATTTTGTACAGGTCACTCTTGGCCATATACGGGGTCTTTGTCAGCAGGTATCCCCTCTTCTCCTCTTCATCCTCAACAAACCGCTGCAGTATTTGCAGGACCTTTGCACCCTTCGGCATCATGATCGGCAGGCCCTGTCCTATATAGTCGACGGTCGTGAAATAGCCCAGTTCGCGCCCTATCTTGTTGTGGTCACGCTTTTTTGCTTCCTCAAGGCGTTGCAGATGCTCCTCAAGGTCTTCCTTATTCGCGTATGCCGTCCCATAAATACGCGACAGCATCTTGTTCTTTGAATCTCCCCTCCAGTACGCACCGGTAGCGCTAAGCAGCTTAAAGGCTTTGACGCGTCCCGTGTCCGGAATGTGAGGCCCTGCGCAAAGGTCTATAAAATCTCCCTGCTTATAGAAGGAAATGACTTCACCTTCGGGAAGGTCCTGTATCAACTCTACCTTGTATGGCTGATCCAGCTGCTTCATCAGCGCGATAGCCTCTTCCCTGGGAAGCTCGAAACGTTCGACAGGCAGCTTCTCCTTGACTATCTTTTTCATCTCGGCTTCTATTTTTTCCAGGTCTTCCTGGGTAAACGGGGTCTCTACGTCAAAATCGTAGTAGAACCCGTTTTCGATCGCCGGACCGATAGCCAGCTTGGCGGAAGGGTAAAGTCTCATAACAGCCTGGGCCAGAATGTGTGAGGCTGTGTGCCTGAAGGCATCCCTTCCTCCCCGGGAATCAAATGTCAGGATATTCAGAGAGTCCCCGTCCTTAAGCTGAGTGCGAAGGTCCTTCGTCTCTCCGTTTATTTCTGCCGCGGCCGCGGCGCGGGCCAAACCACCGCTGATGGCTTCAGCAGCGTCCAGGGCAGAAGCTCCGTTTTCCAGTTCCAGTATGCTTCCGTCCTTTAGTTTGATTTGAATCATGGTATGTCTCCTTCCTGAACAGGTAAGTATGCTTTGTCCGAAAAATTTGCCTGGTAAATCAAAAACCCCTGAAGATCAAACTTCAGGGGTGATATCAACCACGGTCCCACCCTGATTACGGCTGACAAACCAGCCGTCTCTCAGTGTCGTGCTTACGACTGCCGCTGTAACGTGCGGTCACGCCCTTGCCTACTCTGTCTGTTCGAACCTTTCGGGAGGGGGCTCGGAGGTGGTCATAAACCGGTGATGCCATCCGGTACGTCCGGTTTTCGCGGCCGAGCTTCCAGCCTTGGCTCTGCCTCTCTGGGCGAAAATTATCGGACTTTTTGTCCTCGTCATAGCCTCTGACATGATATTGAGTCATTTATATCACGAAAGCGCATGCATGTCAACTGATTTTATATGGTTATTCGTATACGCTAGTGAAATTTCATATACGCTCTGTTGAATTTCATTCTAAATCATACCTCAATGAAATTTCATGTTAAGGCTGGAACATATAAAGACATATGAAAACATATAAAAACACTTTTTAGTACTCTAAACGTTCCATTCCAGGATCTTGCTCAGGAACGCAGCGGATTGGGGTGTTTTCGGCGAACTGAAGAACTCATAGCTGCTGCCCCTTTCCAGGAGCCTGCCCTCATACAGGAAAAAGATTTTATCGCATGCTTTCTTGGCAAATCCCATTTCATGAGTGACAAGTATTATATTGAGCCCTTCATTTCTCAGTTCCTTTATCATGTCCAGCACTTCATTTGTAAGCTCAGGGTCCAGCGCGCTGGTGGGCTCATCCAGCAGCAACAGCTTCGGCCTTGTCGCAACGGCGCGCGCGATCGCGATCCTTTGCTGCTGTCCCCCGGACAGTTCGGCCGGCAGCTTGTCCGCATCATTCATCAGGCCAAACCTTTCAAGGAGCATGTCAGCCACATCGTCGGCCTCTTTCTTGCCATACCCATGAACATGTAGCAGCGGCATGGTTATATTCTGCCTTCCTGTCAAATGGTTGAACAGCCCCTTGGCCTGGAATACAAAACCTACGTTTCTCCTGTGTCCGATCAGATACTTCTCTTCGAACTGCAGGCGCTGCCCGTCTATGATCACTTCGCCTGACGTCGGAAGGATCAAACCGCCCAAAATCCTGAGCAAGGTGGATTTGCCGCTGCCCGAAGGACCTATGATGGCAAGGGCTCCGAAATCTTCCTCAACCGTTATGTCCCTCAGCACCTCATTCCGGTCCGAAAAGCTTTTTGTGACCGATTTAAGTTCTATTTTCATAGCTGAATCTCTTTTCCATGTATTTTGTGAACATTGAAATGGGAAATGTGAGCGTCAGATATAAAAGCCCCAGGAACATATAAACCTCAAACACCGCAAAGTTGGTAGCGCTCACTTCACGGGATGTTTGTGTCAGCTCTATCACCGATATAAGTGACAGAAGTGACGAGTCCTTTATTATCGAAGCGAACTGTCCCGCAAGCGAAGGCAGGGTCCTCTTTATGATCTGCGGCAGGATCACAAGCCTCATCGTCTGTCCCGGCTCCAGGCCGATGGCTTTTGCCGCTTCAAGCTGCGTGCCGTCGATCGATTCGATCCCCCCGCGGAATATTTCGGATATGTATGCTCCTTCAAAAATCGAAAGTATAAGCACACCGGCGAGAAACCTGTTCGATATTCCCCATGCTGTACCTACTATATAGAAGAAAAGGTAGACCTGCATGATCATCGGAGTCCCTCTTATAAACTGCACATATATCCTGGAGATATAAGATATAGGGAGTATGTTGGACCTGCTTCCGATGGCCGAAATAAAACCAATAACCAGGCTGAGTATAAGACTCACGATACTCAGCATTACAGTCGTTTTATATCCCTGCAGGTATCTTATCCTGAATTTCCAGAGCAATGAAAAATCAAGCTTCATATCCAGGCGTTTGAGCGACAGCATGAAAAACAGGTATATCGCCGCCAGAGCCAATACCATGTTGACTATCACCTGTGCCGGTTTTGCCTTCTCGTTTTCTTTTTTAACGAACAATTTGCGTATATCCATGGCACTCCTCTTCATACAGAAGGACAGAGCCAAATCTGCAGCTCCGTCCCGATCCCGCTAATCCTCTGCATCATTATTTATTGACATCCGTAAAGAACCATTCAAAGTTGAACCTGTCGAAGGCTTCCTTTTCCTCTTTTAGGTACTTCTCAGTAATTTTGTCGAATCCGCCTTCTTCGTAGAATTTGTCAATGAATCCATTGAGCTTTTCAAGCAGCTCAGTGTTGCCCTTTTTGACACCGACACCCCAATATTCCACATCCTGGAAGGGAATGTAGACTGCCTTTGTCGTATCCGGATTCCTCTCATGGTTTCTATATATGGTGAGCTGATCGTAAATAAAGGCATCAGCTTTGCCCTGAACGACTTCTGTCACACAGGCGCCTTCATCGGGCAGGGACAGGATCTCGGCATTCGTTAAATGCTTCTCGGCATATATATGTCCGGTGGAACCTGTTTTTACTGCGACTATCTTTCCTTCCCGGTTCAGATCCTCAGCTTTTTCGACGTCAGAATCGACGTTTACCAGCAATGCCAGAAGCGCTTTCGCATAAGGCTTTGAAAAGTCGATCTTCTCAAGCCGCGATTCATTTATTGTCATTGAAGATATGACCATATCGACCTTGCCGGTTTCCAATGCGGGGATCAGTCCGTCCCAGTTGATATTCTCTATCCTGACCGGCCGACCAATATACTCGCCGAAGGCTTTGGCAAAATCGACACTGACCCCGACAGGCTCTCCGTTTTCGTCCTTTGTCTCAAACGGAGGATAGGCAAGCTCCATTCCGACGACCAGTTCCCCGGCCTTCCTGCCGGCACAGCCGAACAGCAGCGACGAGATCATTATCAGAAGCAATAATAAAGATAATTTTTTCAACAGTGACCCTCCCCGGTTTGCAGATGCGTCAAGGTTTGCATTGGATAAGGACGGGTTGCCCCGGCAAACCTATATGTAAAATTCGATCATATTCACCATTATACAGAAATTTCCCGGCTATGCAAGTGCGCACTTTTTTGTGAGATTACTTACCTTTTCGGTACTGTTGAACAGGTTTCGCCAGGCGTCAGAAACAGAGCGGATATATGTTATTTTTCTTCTCCCTGTCTCCCGATGACGGTCAACTGCATGCCCGGTCCCCTGTCCCTGCTCGGTAGGGCTTCAAAACCCAGCCTTTTATACAACCTGACATGCTCTTTGGCTGCAAACAGGCTTACGGTGCCAAGCACACCGGAAGGGAGCATATTTTCAATACATCGCAGCGAATACAGCACCATAGCCGATGCAATACCGCGATTCCTGTATTCAGGGTGCACCATAACATCACATATCACAAATACGAATACGCCGTCACCTGTCACGCGCAGCATCCCCACCACTCGTTCATCCACAACGGCGGATAAATTGAGCAATGACCTCGCCAGCGCAGTCCTGACCATTCCTGAGTCCAGCAGCGGAAAGCCGCAGCTGAGCCTCAACTCCTGCATAGAAGCAATCGTCATCATGTTTTCATATATTTTCAGTTCCAAAAATATACCCCCGAGTGAATAATGATACATTGCAATTATCGCGTATATTATCAGGCGTTTGCTTATCCATTTATATTTATTATAGTGGATTTTCACTTCATCGCAACATCTATATTCTATCCGGACTGTTCTTATATCCGTATCAAAAAGTCCTTCTTTCCTGTCTCACCGGTCAGACGGTCTGAAGTAGACAACCGGGGGTTGTAAAATCTTCGCAAATAGTATAAAATACCCTTGTTACCGCATTAAGATAGTAAAATGAAAATCATGGGAATGTCGCCCTTATTGCCGTGGCCGAGATGCCACAGACGCGGCGGACGACCTTTCTATACTTTGGGGGGGAGACCTGTGCGACTAGAACTAGAAAAAGGATTCCTTGAAATTTCTCCGGATGTGATAACTACCATAAGCGGCTATGCCGCAACGAGCTGCTTTGGCGTAATAGGCATGGCGCCTGCTTCTGTGGGCGACGGCATCGTACGCCTTCTTAAGAAGGAATCTCTTTCCCGCGGTGTTCGTGTAACGACGGACAAAGACAACGAAACAGTTTCCATTGAGCTGCATATAATTGTTCGACACGGTGTAAACATTTCCACTGTCAGCCGCTCAATCATGCATGAGGTGCGATACGTCGTGGAAAACCTTACCGGGATCAAGGTCAAAAGCGTAGATATCTGCGTAGACTCGATTATGAGCGACTGACCTTTCCCCGACTAAACTACTCTAATAATTCGGGGGTGCTTTGAACCGATGGCGCATATTAATGGCACGGTGCTGAAGAGGATGATCCTCAATGCTTCAGCCGCCGTTGAAAATAACAAGCAGAAAATCAATGAACTGAATGTTTTTCCTGTTCCGGACGGTGACACCGGCACGAACATGTTCCTTACCTTGTCTGCAGCCGTCAGGGAACTTTCGGGAGTGACTTCCGACAATGCAGGTGAAGTCGCCGATACCGTCGGCAAGGCGATGGTACGCGGCGCACGCGGAAACTCCCGTGTTATATTGTCGCTGCTCTTCCGCGGATTTGCAAAACATATCAAAGATATGTCGGAGATCGACGGTGCGGTTTTCGCCGCCGCAATGCGAAATGGAGTTGACACCGCGTACAAGGCGATCATGAAGCCGTCGGAAGGTACGATACTTACTGTTTCACGCGTCTCTTCCGAGCAAGCGCTTCTTGCTGCCGAAAAGGATCCCGATCCCGAGCATGTACTCAATGAAATGCTGATATCCGCCAAAAGTGCACTGTCAGAGACAGTAAATCAAAACCCTGTCCTTCAGAAGGCAAATGTCATCGACGCCGGCGGAATGGGTTTCTGTGTTATTTTGGATGCAATGCTGCGCGCGCTGCGCGGTGAAGATATAGCTTCGTCCTCAGGTTCAGTAGGCGGCACGCTGAGCGCTGCCGATTTCTCGGAGTTCAGTTCTGAGGATATCAAGTACGCATACTGCACCGAATTTATCGTCAATATCGATAAGAAGAATAAATCCTCAAACGCCGCCTCTTACGACAAACTCCGTGCAGTTCTGGATTCGATCGGGGACAGCCTGGTCTTTGTAGAGGACGAGGACGTCATAAAGATCCATGTACACACCAACAATCCCGGCAAGGCACTTGAAGAAGGCCTGAAATACGGGTACCTCACAAGCATAAAGATCGAAAACATGCGGGAACAGCATACCGAAAAGGTCATAATCACCGGAAAAGACCCGGTGCGTCCGGGGGAACGGGTCATAGCCAAACCGGAGAAAAAATACGGGATCGTTGTCGTCTGTTCCGGCAATGGCATAAGCGCCGTATTCCGTGATATCGGGGCGGACCAGATCGTTGAAGGCGGTCAGACAATGAACCCGAGCACCGAAGACATACTTCGTGCTATCGACGCGACTCCCGCCGAGATCGTACTCGTGTTCCCCAATAACAAAAACATCATAATGGCAGCCGAGCAATGCATAGCGATGTCTGAAAAAACCGTCGTTGTGATCCCCACCAGGACGGTTCCCCAGGGAATAACCGCGCTCCTCAATTTCGATCCCGACCTGGAGATCAGCCAGAACCGGGAGATCATGCTCGATGCCGTATCGAAAGTCCGCACCGGTCAGGTCACATATGCGTCGCGCGACAGTCTGTTTGACGGCAAAAGGATAAAGCAGGGCGAATACCTCGGGATAATAGACGGTGAGCTCATAACCAACAACAAGCTTCTGTCCGCCACGCTCCGCAAGCTGGCCCGCGACATGTCAAAGAAGCCGACAGAGTTCCTCACGATCTTCTACGGCAGTGACACCACCGAAGAGGAGGCAAAGGAAGCTCTCGCGATATTCGAAAAAGAGTTCAAAGACGCTGAGATCACATTGCTTGAGGGAGGCCAGCCTGTTTACAGCTATCTGATTTCTGCAGAGTGATCAGCGATTGACAAGTCGGAACGGAGGTTTTTATGGATCTCACAACCGATGTGCGATATTTGAAGGGTGTCGGAGAAAAGAAGGCTAAGCTGTTTTACAAGCTTGGCCTTTTCACGATTGGCGACCTTTTGACTTACTTCCCGAGATCATATGAGGACCGCTCCTCAATAAAAAAAATACACGAACTTGAGCCGGACACCTCGGTCTGCATCGAGGGGTGCCTTGTCAGCGCTCCAAGACTCACACAGGTCCGGCAACAGCTAAGCATCATCAGGTTTCAGGTTTCGGACGGGACAGACCTGCTCGACGTGACATGCTTCAACCAGCCATGGTTGAAGAACAAACTTGAAACCGGCGTGAAGTATGTATTCTTCGGGAAAGTAACAGGCAACCTGATCCGACGCGAAATGGTCAACCCCTCGATCGAGCCTTCCGACTCACCTCCCAGGCTTACGCGCCGCATAAAGAGCATATACAGGCTTCGTGCCGGAATCAGCCAGCAAATGTTGTCCGACACCATAGAGCAATGCCTTCGGATAGTTGGAGACAATATACCCGATCCTCTTCCCGAGTCAGTTAAGCAGAAACACCAACTTGCACATGCGCGTTTTGCATATGAGAATATCCATATACCATCCTCCGGATATGCACTCGAGACTGCAAGAAGAAGGCTGATCTTTGAAGAGCTGTTCATATTGACACTTGGCCTGCGCTTGATGCGCTCAGCAGGTACTGCAAGCGGACCAGATATCAAAGTACCTGCCCTGGATGATTTTATGAGGCAGCTCCCTTTTGAGCTTACATCGGCCCAGGAGCGCGCGATCAGGGATATTTTCAGCGACATGTCGTCCGGCCGGTCGATGAATCGCCTTATACAGGGAGACGTAGGCTCCGGCAAAACCATAGTTGCCGCTGCGGCTGCCTGGGCATCGGTCTCAAACGGATATCAGTGTGCACTGATGGCCCCCACAGAAATACTTGCCACGCAGCATTTTGAAGAGTTGGAACCGCTGTTCGGAAAATTCGGTTTCCGTACCGCCCTGCTCACAGGCTCGATGTCTGCAAAGCAAAAGCGGGAAGTAAAGGAACTCATAAAATCGGGATTTTACCACCTTATCATCGGGACCCATGCCCTTATAACCGAAGACACGGAATATTCGAATCTGGGACTGGTCATTACCGATGAACAGCACAGGTTCGGGGTACGGCAGCGTGCCGCCCTTACAGCAAAAGGAGAGGTCCCGCATACACTCGTAATGTCTGCTACTCCCATTCCGCGTACGCTCGCATTGATCATGTACGGGGACCTCGATGTTTCGGTTATCGACGAGCTGCCCCCCGGCAGAAAACGCGTAAATACATATGCGGTGGACGAGTCCAAACGCGATCGTATTTACAATTTCATCCGCCGTCTCGTTGCGGAAGGCAGGCAGGTCTTCATCGTGTGTCCCCTTGTGGAAGATCCGGAAGGCCTCGACGACGGACGTAAAGCGGTCGAGGCTTATACGAAACAGCTTTCGGAAGAGATCTTCCCCGATCTCCGGATCGGATTCGTACACGGCAAACTCAGGCAAAGCGACAAAGACGCCGTGATGAAGAGCTTTGTTGAAGGCAAAATCGACATCCTCGTCTCCACTACCGTTATAGAAGTGGGTATAAACGTGCCTAACGCATCACTGATGATAGTTGAAAACGCCGAGAGGTTCGGGTTATCGCAACTTCATCAGCTCAGGGGACGTGTGGGGCGCGGAAAGCATGAATCATACTGCATTTTGATTTCAGATTCAAAGAACGAAGCTACTCTCTCCCGATTGAGCATAATGACAAAGACCAACGACGGATTCGTTATCTCGGAAGAGGACCTGAAGCTTCGCGGACCGGGTGACTTCTTCGGTGACAGGCAGCACGGTATACCGAAACTCAAAATCGCCGATCTGGCAGACAATGCAGATACACTCAGGGAGGCTGCTTATGCAGCACTGGAACTGCTCAATGACGATCCTGAGCTGACATCTTCCGAGAATATGAAGCTCCGGAAGGCCGTCTTTGAAATGATAGATCAATTCCGAAGCTGACTATTGCGATTCATGTATTTGGCCATCCTTTCATATATATTGTTATGGACTTTTACCTTGCCGCATCGCGGTTGATTTTCATGAAAGGATGACCGATTTGAAAGGAAGGCTGAGGTTGCGCAGTATTCCGCGCAGACTGCGTTACGGGATACGATGGAATCTACTGCCAAAGTTGATCGTCGTGATCCTGGCGGCTGTCGTGCTGCGCTTATTTTTTTCAATTCTCGGAAACAGCGGCTTTATTCAGAATAATGTTGACACAGACTTCTTCAAGACGGTTTTGTCCGCCGAGCTCGGAAGCGTCAACGGCATGCCACTCAGTGTGTTCAGCAGGCAATCCTTACTGTCAGGACAGTCTGCAATTTTGACAAGCCTGCCCCCATATGAGTTTCAAATCGCAGCCGACGATGGGTTTGACGGTGAATTTTCAGACTTTGATACAGTCGGATCGATATATACGAATCCACCCGATAAGGCAAATACTTCCGGAGAGGTTGACCGGGCCAATGACGGACCTCCCTCTTCAGGCAACCCGGCAAATGAATATGATGACTCAAATGATCATGCCTCCGACGGCACCAAATCATCGGTAGATAATGATCCGAATGTCCGCACGGTCACGATCATACCTTCGTCGCCGGCCGGGTATGATTATGCTGACGGTGTATATATAAAAAACGAGACTTCCTATGATATAGATGTTGAAAAACTGTTGAACAAAAAACCAAAACTGGATCTCGACATAGACAATCCGGTCATATTGGTGGTTCATACCCACGCGAGCGAAGCGTATTATCCGGAAGGCGAAGATATTTATGAACCCACGGATACTGAGCGCACGGATGACAAAAACTACAATGTTGTGAGGGTCGGAGACGAAGTGGTGTCCGTCCTGAAGGACCGCGGCTATGAAGCGGTGCATATTCGTGAAATATTCGATTATCCTTCATATTCAGGGTCATATACCAGGACGCTTAAGGCCATTGAGAAGGCACTGGAAGAGTTTCCTTCTATCCGTATCGTGCTGGATATACACAGAGACGCCATGGTTGCCGCAAACGGCTCAACGTATCGAACCATAGCCGAAATAGACGGAAAGAATGCCGCACAGATCCTTTTGGTGGTAGGGACGGAAGAAGGCGGTCTCAAACACCCGAACTGGCGTGACAACCTTACTTTTGCGGTCCACCTGCAAAAGCAGCTGGTCGAAGATCATCCGTTGCTTATGCGTCCGATCAACCTGCGTCCGGAAAGGTTCAATCAACACGCAACGAGCGGTTCCCTGATCGTCGAATTCGGAACGAGCTCCAATACTTTGCAGGAAGCGCTTTACTCCGCCCGGTTGTTCGCGTCATCACTATGCAATCTGCTTGACGGGCTTGCACCACAATAATGTAATAAAATGCGTCGACAAAATTTTGATTTATTCGACGCCTTGACACTTGTATTTTGGGCTCAAAAAGGTTAATATGGAAGTGAAGATTGTAAGCCAACTGGTGCTGACTTAGGAGGATGTTGAATGAGCCGATCTGATGCTGACAACCAGCTTGTCGGACAGCTTAGCATTATAGGAATGCGCGGAAGTGAAGAGTTTGTACAAAAGGTCGATCGCTATATACGCGAGTGGCGCGGGGAGGACAAATCCTTCATTACCAAGGCTGCATGCCCCAGATTCGGAACAGGGGAAGCCAAAGGCATAATATATGAAACGGTACGCGGACACGATGTCTACATTTTCTGCGACTGCTTCAACTACGGAGTAACCTATACGATGTTCGGCATGGATGTTCCCATGAGTCCGGACGATCACTTTCAGGATCTGAAAAGGATCATCGCTGCAGCAGGAGGCAAACCACGTCGTATAACGGTTATAATGCCGATGCTGTATGAAGGCCGCCAGCACCGCAGAGGTGCCCGTGAATCGCTGGATTGCGCACTGGCGCTTCATGAACTGGTCAATATGGGCGTAACGAACATCATAACGTTTGATGCCCACGACGCGAGAGTGCAAAACGCAATACCGTTAAGCGGGTTTGAGAACGTACTTCCCAACTACCAGATGATCAAGGCGCTTAAGAATACGGTCCCGGATTTTTGCTTTGACTGCAAGAACGCCATAATCATATCGCCCGACGAAGGCGGCATCAACAGGGCGATGTATTATGCTTCGGTCCTCGAGATGGACCTCGGCATGTTCTACAAGCGCAGGGACTATTCCACCGTTATAAACGGCCGTAATCCGATAGTGGCACACGAATACCTCGGAAATGATGTGGCCGGTAAAGACGTGATCATCATCGACGATATGATCTCATCGGGAGACTCCATTCTGGACATAGCATACAGACTGAAAAGCTCGGGCGCCAGGAGAGTATTCGTATTCGTGACCTTTGGGCTTTTCGCGAACGGACTTGATAAGTTCGATGAAGCATATAAGGCAGGAAAGTTTGATAAAATCTTTACAACCAACCTTATTTATGTCCCGGAAAGCCTGAAACAACGTGAATGGTACAGCATGGTCGACATGAGTAAGTTCATAGCTTTGATAATAGATACTCTTAACTATGACAAGTCGATAAGCAGCCTGCTCGATCCCGTTGATAAGATCAACAAACTTCTCGGAAGGGGAAAAAATATCGACGGTGAAAAGTGATAATATACTTTGATGTATATACCTGACATGCATATGGGGCTGCCCGTTAAGCGGGAAGCCCCATTATTTTTATTTACAGCACATTCTTCATCCATATCGATACGATGGATCGGTTGATACCCGATATCTGAACAGCCGCATATAATGCTGAGTCTTATCGCGGCCCGCCCCGATCCGGTGCGGCCGATATTATTGCTCCTTTTCACGTATGATCTCATATATATTGGAGCATATTTCATCCGCGGCTTCCACGGAAAAACTTTCGGCCAACACTTTTATATAAGGCCTCGATGAATTAGGCGCTATGTGGACCCAGCCGGTGCCTACAGGGAACCTTATTCCGTCCCCGAGCTGGCGTTTCTCAGAAATAGACGAAAGCTCCCTCATCAAAGCTCCCCTGTCTCCGGCAAACGGGTATTCCTTCGCTATCTGGTGGAACGCGGGAATCTCTTTTACAAGGGACGAAACCGTCCTGTTCGTCCTGCCAATATACCCGAGCAGCTTTATTGCCGCAAGGGATGCATCATGGAAAAATGCGCAGTCCTGAGCGTGCTTCCAGTACTCCTCATCCCTGCCTCTTCTGACGATCCGCGCTTTTTCCTGCAATGCAATATCCTCGACTGCCTGAGGAGCGTCAAAGGAAACCGCACACACGCGGTTGCCTTCCCTGAAGTGTATCAGGACCAGCAGAGCCAGGACTTTATCAGGGCCAAGTTTATGCCCGTCTTCATCAGTGATGAACAATCGCGTTCCGTCTCCGCTTAAGGCCAATGTGAAATATCTTTCCGCCTTGTGGTCTATGCCGCCGCTCTTTTCCAGGACGGCTCTGAGAAGCTTCCCCGGAAGGTTGTCGGCCTGGATCCTCACCGCCGCCCTTCCCATCGTCCTTTGGATCAAATACTGTTCATAGGTAAGGGCTGTGCCGATGGCGAACCTGTCATTTCCAAACCGACCTGCCACCTGCGACGGGATCGCCGATCTGACAGCCAGATTCAAACTTCTCTCAATGGCATGTGTTATATAAGTCCTACCCCGGCAGGACATCCGAATCGCGATCTGTTCACCCGCCTGCTCAACGAATACGGAAACCGCAGCCCCGTAAGTTTCTCCGGCAAATGTCGCTTCCGCAAAGAATCGCGCGTCATGCCGTATGGCGTCGCTTCCGACGCTGCGTACTCCACAGGCAAGCGCCGATGCCAGAGTCTCCGACATCGGGCTCCCGTCATGCCCTATCGCTATCTTTCCATGACTGCCGAGGGCCGATCCGATACGCAGACATACCTCGGGTGAAAGTTCGCTTATGTCCCCTCTCAGGTCACCATGAGAATCGAAGGGAAGATATCCCCTTCCTCCGTGCTCGGAATATATGTTCCATTTTGCGGAGCCTCCTCTTTTCACCCGGAGACCGGGCCACACTTTTACGCCGGGTGACAAAGATACGGAGTCCTCCACTTCTGTGCTTTCACCCAATATACAGCCTTCGCTTATAACGGCTTCACGTCCTACAACAGTGCCCTCGCAGAGTACAGCCCCTCTTATTTCGGCGCCTTGCCGGACGGTTGCAGCATTCAGCACCGAATACTCAATGCAAGCGTTCTCACCGATGGTGCTGCCGCTCCCTATTACCGCATAGGGACCGATAACCGCACCGTTGCTGATGCGTACGTTTTTCCCGATATAAACCGGCGGATGGAGCGTTACATTGCCGGGAAGTTCAGACTGTATACAGTAGCCGTCCGATTGCCAGTTTCCTATGTCAATATTGGTTTTACCGTGAAGTATATCGAAATGACAGTCGGCATATGCTTCCGGATCACCTATATCGCACCAGTATCCTTCCGCAACGATGCCATATAACTTTGCCCCGTCACGAAGCATATCGCGAAACACGTCTTTTGCAAAATCGACCTGCACGTTCGGTTTTATCCTGTCCAGAACCTTCGGGCTGAGGATATAGATCCCCGTGTTGACTGTATCGCAAAAGACCTGGCTCCATGATGGCTTTTCTATGAACCTTTCTATCCTGCCGTCCGGTCTGGTCATCACTAGACCATATTCCAGCGGTTTTGGATGCCTGTAAAGTACGATCGTGGCTTCGGCACCTGTTTCGCGGTGCCTCTTTATACATGCTTGCAGGTCTATGTCACATATCCCGTCCCCGGATATTACAAGAAAGTCGTCGTCAACAAAGTCCCTGCAAAGTGCAACACTTCCCGCAGTGCCCAAAGGCTTGTCTTCTATAGAGTAGCTCAGATCCATGCCTTCGGGAGGATTTTCTTCAAAGTAACGGATAATCTGGTGGGGCATATACTGTAATGTAGCCCTGACCTCCCTTATTCCGTGGCACTTGAGCAACTTGAGGATGTGTTCCATCACAGGCCTATCGAAAACCGGTATCAGCGGCTTTGGACGGCCGATACTCATCGGCTGCAACCTGACGCCTCTTCCCCCGGCCATAATTACTGCTTTCATGAGATCTCCCTTCTGTAAGACGGAAAAAATAATCAGTGCGGACTGACCCGCACTGATTATTATTGTCCCCAATATAAGGATTTTATTCCTGTTCGTCCAGAGACAGGCTGAAACTCGGCATGAAGTGTTCGATAAAGTATTCAACTTCCGGCATTTGCAGCTTCTTCAGGTTTTCCCAGACCTGTTCGCCGGCCTTCTTGAATTCCGTGTTCCCGGTCTTGAGCTCCTCAACACACTTTATATACGCAGCAAGCCGGTCCGCAGCCTTCACGAACGCTTTTATTTCCTCATCGGAATCTTCGAAAATCAACGGTCTGTATGTCTCCTTCAGCTCATCCGGCAGATATGTCAGCAGCTTTTCCTTGGACAAGCGTTCAACTTCCTTGTAATCCTTCATGATCGATGGGTTGAAATACTTTACAGGCGTAGGGAGGTCGCCGGTCAGGATTTCGGAAGCGTCATGGAACAGCGCCGCCGCCGCACATGCATCAGGATCGGCAGGTTTTCCGAATATATCCCTCCTGATGCAAGCAAGGGCATGCGCAAGGACCGCCACCATATGCGAATGCTCCTGCACGTTTTCCTGTATTCCGTTCCTCATAAGTCCCCAGCGCTGTATGTATTTCATACGTGATATCAAAGCATAAAAGTGATAAATCTTCATTCGACGCCCGCCATTTCAATTATTTCAGTCAATCGATCGTTTTCGACTGCTTATATGTTAGCATGGCTGCGTGTATCAGTCAAACACATATTACATTTCAGATACCTGTTATACGATAATGTGAACACCTGATGCATTATAATTTGATAATAATTTGATTGCGTCTTCCAATGTACTCCTGTTGAACGGAAACATCCTCTCTATCTCATCGCCCTGGGTCTTTTCCCATAAGTTATTACATGTTTTCTTGTGCGTGGTTTCAATAATATATTTTTCATATCTAATACATGACCCTTTATGATTCATTATCCTTTGATTCGCCTGTCTAACTACTATTGCGCTGAATAAGAAAAAGTTAATCTGTGCAGTCTTCTACAGCAAGGAATGGCGATGTCTTCCAGATATAGGTCCGCATATAGACAGCGCTCTTCTGTTGCGTGATCTCATCCTGGATTTAATAAAAAGAGGGTATTGTTTCTGCGGAAACAATACCCTCGATTTTCTTTTTGATCTCTAAGGGCCTATACAGTAAAGGCTTCCGAATTTCAGGCGTTAATTATTTTGCCCTCGGATTCTTTACCTGAGCCTGTGCCGCTGCAAGGCGTGCGATCGGTACGCGGTATGGTGAGCAGGATACGTAGTCAAGTCCCTGGTTGTGGAAGAACTCAACGGAAGACGGGTCTCCGCCATGCTCACCGCAGACACCGATCTTAAGGTTCGGCCTTGTTGTGCGTCCCAGCTTAGTGGCCATCGCAACGAGCTTGCCTGTGCCCTCGGTGTCAAAACGTGCAAACGGATCGAACTCGTAGATCTTGTTCTTGTAGTAGTCTTCAAGGAATTTGCCTGCGTCGTCACGGCTGAATCCGAATGTCATCTGGGTGAGGTCGTTGGTACCGAATGAGAAGAACTCGGCCTCTTCGGCGATTTCATCGGCGTTGACAGCGGCGCGCGGGATCTCGATCATCGTACCGACCCTGTATTGCAATTCTACTCCGCTCTCCGCGATTATCGCGTCGGCTGTCTCAGTGATGATCTGCTTGACGAAGCGAAGCTCCTTCTTTTCGCCTACCAGGGGAACCATTATCTCGGGAATGACGGGTTCGCCCGGCTCCTTGTTGACGTTTATGGCAGCCTCGATGATCGCACGGGTCTGCATTTCCGCTATTTCGGGATAGGATACTGCAAGGCGGCATCCCCTGTGTCCGAGCATCGGGTTGAACTCATGCAGGCTTTCTATCGTGGTATTGAGCTCCTCAAAGGAAACTCCCATCTCCCTGGCCAGCTCTTCGATGTCTTCCTTCTCCGTGGGCAGGAACTCGTGGAGCGGTGGGTCGAGCAGGCGGATAGTTACGGGATAGCCGCGCATTACGCGGAAAATACCTTCGAAGTCGCCGCGCTGCATCGGGAGCAGTTTATTCAATGCGCGTTTGCGATGCTCGGTATTCTTAGCAAGGATCATCTCGCGTACAGCCATGATCCTGTCGGATTCAAAGAACATGTGCTCTGTACGTGTAAGTCCTATACCTTCGGCACCGAACTCCAGAGCCTGCTTTGCATCGCGTGGTGTGTCAGCGTTGGTGCGGACCTTCAATGCGCGGATTTCGTCCGCCCACTGCATGAATGTGGCAAAATCTCCGCTTACGGTAGCATCGACAGTATCTATAACACCGAGATATACGTTTCCGGTCGAACCGTCGATCGATAGGTAGTCGCCTTCCTGGAGACGATGCTCGCCGATCATGATATAGTTGTCAAAGAACTTGATGGCATCGCATCCGGCAACGCAGCATTTGCCCATTCCGCGGGCAACTACGGCTGCGTGTGAAGTCATGCCGCCGCGGGCCGTAAGGATACCCTCGGCAACGTTCATGCCCTCTATGTCCTCGGGCGATGTTTCAAGGCGGACCAGAAGGGTCTTTTGGCCGGTTGCGGAAGCTTCTACGGCTTTTTCCGCCGTAAAGTAGATCTGTCCGCATGCGGCGCCCGGTGATGCGGGAAGTCCCTTGGCAACAGGCGTTGCCTTCTTAAGTGCAGTTGGGTCAAACTGCGGGTGCAGCAGTGAGTCAAGCTGTTTCGCATCTACCTTGAGCATGACTTCTTCCTTGGTGCACATTCCTTCGTTCACCAGATCGACGGCGATCTTCAGAGCGGCCTGAGCAGTACGCTTGCCGTTTCTGGTCTGGAGCATATAAAGCTTACCGTTTTCAATGGTAAACTCCATGTCCTGCATGTCGCGGTAATGCTTTTCAAGCTTTTCAGCGATTTCAGTGAACTGCCTGTAAATCTCAGGCATGGTCTCTTCAAGCAGTGAAATCGGATTAGGAGTCCTGATTCCGGCAACGACGTCTTCGCCCTGGGCATTCATCAGGAACTCGCCGTACAGCTTCTTCTCACCGGTCGACGGGTTGCGGGTAAATGCAACACCGGTACCGGATGTTTCGCCCATATTTCCGAATACCATGGACTGAACGTTGACTGCAGTACCCCAATCGCCGGGAATATCATTAAGCCTGCGGTAGGTAATAGCACGCGGGTTGTTCCATGAACGGAATACGGCCTTAACCGCCTCAATAAGCTGGGCCTTCGGGTCGGACGGGAAATCTGTACCCATCTTTTCACGGTACAGGGCCTTGAACAGCCTGACAAGCTCCTTCATATCATCTGCGTCAAGCTCTGTATCGTGTTTTACACCCTTCTTCTCTTTCATTTCATCGATCAGTTCTTCAAACTCGCTCTTGGGAAGGCCCATTACAACGTCAGAGAACATCTGGATAAAACGGCGATAGCTGTCGTAAACGAACCGCGGATTATTGGTGAGCCGAACCATCGATTCAGCCACTTCATCATTGATTCCGAGGTTCAAAATCGTATCCATCATACCGGGCATGGAAGCACGGGCACCGGATCTTACGGAAACCAGCAATGGATTGTTCTTGTCTCCGAATTTCTTTCCCGTTATTTCTTCCATCTTAGCCATGTATTCAAAAATCTGGTTTTGGATTTCTTCCGAGATTTGCTCATTATCGGCGTAATAGCGCATGCAAGCCTCGGTCGTAACGGTGAAGCCCTGCGGAACAGGCAAGCCGAGATTTGTCATTTCCGCAAGGTTTGCGCCCTTTCCTCCGAGAAGTTCGCGCATTCCGCCGTTCCCCTCCGAGAACAGATAGACGTACTTCGTCATATTTTTTCCTCCTGTATCTGTATCAAATAGAAAACTGAAAGCCAATGAGTATTATAACACAAATTTTGTAATTTCAAATACTTTTTTCTAATTTTTTAAAAAAATAAACACCGAATTCAATCTTATAAACTATAAATAACTAACTTTTATTGAATAAATGGAGCTGGCTTCTGCAAACTATCCTAATGTGGCACTTATGCGGGATTACTTTATGTCGGATATCCCATATTTTTTCAGGGAGGTATTCAATGTTCGATATAAACAAATTGGATCCGGAATCGAGAGCATTCTACAACAGCCTTCCGCAAATCGCGCGCGATGCGATAGAAAAGAGCGCAAAAAGCGGTGTCAGATTTGAAAATGTCGACGATTTAAGGGATTACTATTACAACTATATAAAAGGATACGACAGCGTTATATACCAAAATACGCCTGACGCAAACAGCTCTGAGCTGGATCCTGACGACTCGTATATTTAAGAAAAAAGAGGCTGTTTCAACCGGAACCTGCAGGTCCTCTTGAAACAGCCTCATAATATCTGAAAAAATCATGAAAGCATAATATCAGCGCAGGATTTGGCCGATACCTGAGTAGAGCCTTACGCGGCCTTTTCCTTCGGCTTTGGCCCTGGCCAGAGCCTGTCTGGCATTGCCGAACAACTGCTTATACTCACTTGCATCTCTTCCGGATACTGCAACTCCGACACTGCACGTCACAATGTCATTTATCGGTTCTCTGCTCATAGGTCCGCGGAAACTGCGGCGGATCTGGTCGGCTTTCATTTTGGCGCTCTCGGTTGATATGACATTCCTCATAAAGACGGCAAAGCGACTGCTGTCTATTCGTCCGATCACATCTTCGCTGCGGAAACAACCGTTAAGCAATGCAGCCATTGACCGCAGTACCTCATCCCCTGCCATATGGCCATATTTCGCGATGATTTCATTCAAACAGTCCACTTCCACAAGCAAAAGGGCATGCAAATGGCCGTTGGTCCTCGAATCCAATATACTGCCTGCTATTTGCTCAAATGCCTGCCTGTTGTACAATCCGGTCAGACTTTCCCTTTCGCCCTCTCCGGTGTCGCTTCCGTTTTCATAAGATATATCCTCGACTGACTTGTAGTACAGGTAAACAGTAGATTTGTCGGTACCCGGATTTTCAGGCATCGCAAAGATCCTGAACCAGTCATATCCTCCGTCTTTCCTGATTATCCGGCACCTGTCCGTAATTTCGCTCTGTCCCGCTTTGAACAGAGTTTCCATAAGAGCATCCTTACTGAATCTGCGCTCGATATGCTGCCTGTCGTCCGGATGGATACAGTTGCGCACGACCTGTTCAAAAGCTTCCGAGTACCGGCCGTTGCCTCTAAATAATGCAATTTGGCTGTCATATAAATGCCCGCTATCAGCAATCGCATCCGTGGCATCGTTGCCGATGTCCGAATATGTATCTTTCTGCAGATTTATTTCAACTATATTTTTTATTGAGGACATGATCATGTCCTTAAACCTGCCGTACTTCGTGCTCCTCTCAAGGATCTCGTTCTTACTGTCGTGTATGTCCTGTATAAAACACAGTGCAAGCAGGCGATTTGGGCTGTTTTTCTCGGCTGCTATAGTCATTGAATGCCATCGGTACTCGTTACGTATCAAAAGTTTATATTCAGCCTGAACGGTCTTCAAGCCATTGCCTGAAAGAAGGCGGCGCAGGTTTCCGGGTGAGAAGAACTCCGCAAAGTCATGCCGCTGATGTTCTGCGGTCAAACGTGAGATCTGATTTATAAGGTCACCATATTGACCCCCGTTTTCATACTGGCCATTTTTCAGTGCCAATTTGCGGTATGAAAGCGCATCCAGATCGAACTCGTATACATGAGAATACAGGTTCAGCACCGTATTGGCAAGCCGGACCCTGTCTTCTCCGCCATTTTCCTCCATCCACTTCCGGAAATGGACATTTCTCAGGAAACAGATAGCCCTGTTTCGCTCACCGCTTTCAAGCTTCAGTACCGTCATCTCAAACCAAATATACTCGCGGTTTCTGCTGTCAAGAGCCCTGAATCTGTGTGATATACGCTTTTCTCCCCTGTAAAATGCCGACTTGATGCCCATAACAGAGAACAAGCGCAGGTACATTTCCTGGTCCGAAGGATGGATCCTTTCCGCAGCATTTCTGCGCAGCGACTGATCATAATATCCGTTTCTCTGTTTTACCATTGCGTTCAGCGAATGATCACCTATGACATGGTAAACATCCATATCCAGATCTATTTCGGTAACTACGGCGTCAGCAAATTCGAGCGCCGCAAAAAACCTCTCGTCGGAATGTGGATCCCGCAACATCTGGGATCGGACGGCTGCAGGTTTCCGATCTGTGTTCTCCAGGATCCTTCTCTTGGGTATCGAGTTTATATAGTCATCCATCAATCTGGCAGGCATGGGCTTTGCAAAAATATATCCCTGTATCTCGTCGCATCCTACCCTTCTGAGGAACTCGACCTGGTTTTTGCTTTCGACGCCTTCCGCGACGGTCTTCATCCCCAATGCCTTAGCCATGGAAATGATGCTTTTCAGGACCGCCTCAGTGCGTTCGTGAAGGTTGTTTTCCCTGAAAAACACCATGTCCAGCTTAAGGTCGTTTACCGGCAGGTCCATGATCGCATTCAGCGAGGAATTGCCCTTGCCGAAGTCATCTATCGAACAAACAAAACCGTTCTCTTGCAGCTTACGTATCATTAACGATATCGATCTTATGTCTTCGTAGACGATGCTCTCAGTAAATTCAAGCTGCAGCAGTCCGTCCGGAATTTTATACCTGTCTTTCGTCGAAACATAGTAATCGACAAAATCAGGCTGCTTTATATCCTGTTCCGATATATTGACAGACAAAGGAATAACAGGCAGCATACTGTCAAGCCTGTTCCGGAAATAACTGCATACGAGCTCAAATATGTACCTGTCGACTTCAACTATGAATCCGCTCTTCTCAAGCACCGGCATGAAATCGCTGGGATATAGCATTCCCCTGGTGGGCGAATTCCACCTCACGAGGGTCTCGGCACCTACGATCGTATCCCCGTTCTGGATATCCCATTTAGGCTGCAGATATATCTCGAACTCCCCGTTTTCCAAGGCGGCATACATATCCTGTTCTATTTGCTTTTCCCGGAGGATATTTTCGCGGAGCTCTTCGTCAAAAATGTAATAATCAACACCATTTTTCTGCTGCACTGATCCATAGGCAAGTTTAGCCCTGTCATACATGGCCGCGACAGGAATCCGATTTTGCGGTTGCACGATATATACACCGGCATTGAATTTAAGGAAGTATTTATGACGGATGCAAATCGGCGCCTCTTTGACTTTGCTGCGGAACTCGCCAAAAAACCTGTCGAGGTCTGCCAGGTCCCGGCGCGCAAGTAGGATCGCAAATTCGTCTCCGCCGACTCGGCAGCTTATCTCGCCCTCATTCAGCAAGCTGCCGATGGCATCCGCAATGTAAACAAGGGTCTCATCGCCAACAGGATACCCATAAGCATCGTTTATATATTTGAAGTTATTGATGTCAATGCTGACGATATACCACTGCTTATCGGGAGATTCCTTTATGATATCTTCCGCATCCATCTGGAATTTTACAAAATTCCTGATCCCTGTCAGCGCATCCTCATATAAGCTGTTTCTCGCTTCTTTTATAAATCGCTTTATCGTTTTTCTGTAATAAACGGTTATGAGCAAGAGGCTTGAGAAAAATATGATGCCGAATGCGACAAGTACCATGTCGTTCGTTGCATCTCGCAAAATCCCCCCTATTTTCAGCAAAACAAAAAACAGGCCTACAAAAGCAGCCGCGACGACAATCAAGTTAAACTTGAAACTTATTGTCATCCCGGTCATGCGAAGCAGGTCTGTCCGTTTTAATTTGTCATATATGGCATTTTTCAGGTTCCTGGGGGATGGCATGCAGCATTCCTCGCATTTGGCTGTATTCTCCTAAATTTTATCATATATGTTTATTTGCTACAATAGCAAACAAGAAGAAAAGCCAAGTTTCTCGATCAAAAAACACAAAAGCAGTTATTGCTAAAAATAAAACCCGCAGAGACTTCGCAGTCCCACGGGTATGGTTTTTTGACATCTAACTGCCTGTTTTCAGCTGCAACTGCAAACGATCTGCTATCATGGCTATAAACTCAGAATTAGTGGGCTTGCCTTTTGTGTTTGATACAGTATATCCGAAGAAGTTCTGCAAGGTTTCAATATCTCCCCTATCCCACGCTACTTCAATGGCATGCCTAATAGCTCTCTCAACACGGGAGGCTGTGGTGTTGAATGTTTTCGCTATCGACGGATATAACACCTTCGTTACGGCATTGATTATATCCATGTCTTTTACGGCAAGGATTATGGCCTCTCGAAGATACAGATAACCCTTGATATGAGCGGGTACACCTATTTCATGAATGATGTTTGTCACCATGGCTTCGAGATTTACATTCCTTATTTGTCTTCCTTTTTCAATGGATATGGCTTTTGGGTGGGCACAGAAACTTCTTATTTTTTCTATCAGGCTGTTTATGTCGAAAGGTTTCAACATAAAATACTTCGCACCCAAATCAGAAGCTTCCGAAATGGTATGCTCATTCAGAAAATAGGACAGAATAATAACTGCAGGTTTCTTCTCCATCCGCCTTTGTGATAACTGTTTAAGAACTCCAAGTCCGTCGAGTCCAGACAATACAACATCCATCAAAACTATATCCGGCGATTTTTTATCGATCAGTGTCTGAACCTCAAGTCCGTTGGATGTTTCTCCAACGATCGACATTCCCTGCTCCGCTCCAATACTCTCCTTCAATATTGCGCGAAATTCAGGGCTGCTGTCCGCAATCAAAATCCGAATATCGTTTTCCAATTTAATCTCCTCCATAAGGTGATTTGCAGCTGACATTTCTACACCTGTTTTGTCTCTATCCACCACCCAAAACCACGGCGACCTCCCTTCCTTCTCTGTTTTTCTTTTACTGTATCAAATCTTGATAATTTTTATCTATAATTTAACACAGATTTTACCTGTATTGCAATAGAATTTTGTCATATTATTATAAATATCTGCTTTTTTCTTCGACAAAAATCGACATTTTATTTGAGAATTCAATCATTATATGCATGACGCAGCATTTTTTGAATATATATGCCGTAACCTCTGACAGGATCGTTTATCAAAACATGCGTCACGGCTCCGACTATTTTCCCGTTTTGAAGGATCGGGGACCCGCTCATGCCCTGCACGATACCCCCCGTCTTGGCTAAAAGCCTGGGGTCGGTGATTTCGATAGTCATGTCACGGATAGAATTATCATCTGAAGGATACAGTTTTTTGATCCTTATTTCATATTCCTGGATATTATCGCCGTCGACATTTGCGAGGATTGTCGCTTTTCCCGGAACTATTTCACTGATATCGGCGACAGGCATTGCACCTCTGATCGGCTTGAGAGCGGATATATCCATAGTCCCGAATACCCCGAATTCCGTATTGGAAACGAGAGTACCGAATTCCCTGTTCACGTCGAATTCGCCTATGAGTTCGCCGGGCGAACCTGCCTCACCGGGCCTTACGGAAACGACTCTGGACATGATAAGAGTTCCTTTTGCCAATGGCATAAGAGCGGATGTGTCCACATCATTTATACCATGTCCGAGAGCTCCGAACTTCCCGGTTTGAGGATCATAGAATGTCAGCGTACCAATACCGGCCATGCTGTCCCTGACCCATGCTCCCAACTTCCTTGTCCCGTCTTCCGATGATACAGCAGGCTGTATATAGCACTTTTCTTTCTTTCCGCTTCTTATATACTCTACCTGCAAACGATTACTGCTTTTGCTCTGCAAAATCGACCGAAGATCTTCGACGGAAGTAACTTTTTTCGAATCCAATCCCACTATGATGTCTCCGGGTTTCAGCCCCGCATCTCCTGCCGGGCTTCTATCTCCTTTGTCTGTAGGGATTTTTGATATCCCCACAATCAGAACACCGTCGGAAAACAGTTTGATTCCGGCAGTCCGGCCGATCGGCACAAGGACTTTGGGATATTCTTTATATTGTGTTGCGCTTGTGGCCGCGGCAGTCGAGGTCAGCATTAGGATCGCTGTTAACAACGCTACTATATTTATAAATTTATGGGTTTTAGCCCTAAGCTCTCGCATGCAATCAGTCAAACCTTTTTCCTTTATTTCATCAATTCCTCTTGTCAACTTCCTGATAATAATGGCAACCACATCCCCTCATCGAATTTTTTTCTGTTAGTATTATGCTCATTCTTTTCGCGCCACTTTCATTTTGCCGCCTTTTTATGCTTTTCTGTCTAACAAATAAAGCCGCTGTTGGATTGTAAGTATCCGCCATATCACGTGACACATAGGCATTCACAAAACTGGATTACAACTCAAGGTCACATAGCCAAATTGTTTTCAATGAAATTATCAAATAGTTGCCAGATCGGTTGCCAGATTTTATTGTTTATATTTAATTATTTTATAAAGTAAAAAATGGGACAGGCCCCCTGTCCCTTAACATAACTGTCGACAAAAAAATATGTCAAAATCAACACGTATTATAGCAGGCATGATCTGTAACATAATTACTATTATACTGACATTTTTGATTTATATGGATTTTTTACTTTACGCCTGGATTTTTACTTTTTTGATGAAAACATCGAAGTTCGATTTCTTCATGACCCTCAACTCATTGATCCCGGCAGCTGCTGCAGAATCTGATATTCCATAAAAATCCGGCAGGCAACCATTGTCACCTGCCGGATCATCCACCTTCCGTATTGGGGGGTTCATTATTTCGGTCTGTGTTCCCACTCTTTATATTCCTTGGCCGCACGGTACATCCGTACGTAACTGTTGTACCGTTCAACGGAAATCTCTCCGTTTTCTACGGCAGCCCTCACGGCACATCCCTTGTCCTTGTCATGGGCACAACCCGTAAATCTGCACATTCCGATGTACGGAGCAAACTCCGGAAAAGCAAACTGGATACTGTTTTTATCAATCAGATCCATTTCCATCGTATCAAAGGACGAAAATCCGGGGGTATCCGCTACCGTTGCTCCGTTTGGCAGATCCAGCAGCTCGACATGTCTGGTCGTATGCCGGCCTCTTCCGATCTTTTCGTTTATCTGACCGGTTTTCAGTCCAAGACGGGGATCTATGCGGTTCAGAAGGCTCGATTTCCCGACCCCCGAATTTCCGGAGAAAGCGGATACCTTGCCCTTCAACATGCAGACCAGTTCATCGGTCCCTTCACCGGTAACGGCACTCGTTCTGACACATTGGATGCCGCATTTTTTGTAGATCGAGAAGAAGCCGTCTCCCCTGTCAAGGTCGCATTTATTTATCACAATGATCGGCTCGATGTTTTTGTGGAAAGCCACAGCTGCCATCGTGTCTATCATGAACCGGTCCGTGACAGGCGGGGCTGCTGATATGACTATTGCCAGCACATCCAGATTCGCAACAGGCGGACGAACGAAAGAATTCCTGCGCGGAGATACGGACTTGATATACCCTTTGCCGTCGCTGGTAAGTTCGATTTCCACCATGTCTCCGACCAGCGGGGTGATGCCTTCGATCCGAAAACGTCCGCGGGCCCGGCATTCGATCTGACCGGTGTCAGTCTTTACGTAATAGTATCCGCCGACTGCTTTGTAAATTATGCCTTTTACAGTCATACATCCTTCATGTCCTTATCGGCATGATCATTCATTCAGGTTTACTTCCTGCCAGTATGTCAATACTCCGTCAAAATAGATGTCTACCCAAACCCTTCCCTTTCCGGTGATGGGTACTTCCAACCATTTATCATCGGTTTCAACAAGCTGATCAAAAACAACGTTTCCGTTTACTTTTACCACGACCTGGATTTTATCCTTATTCTGATCCAACAGGATGGGCAGCGACTTTGTCACCTCGCCGTTTTCGTTGCCGTTCTCGCTTCCGGGAGTCGCTGTAACATCGCTGGTAGGGGTCGGTGACGGAGTCTCGGGCGGTCCCGAGCTGATATGGAGCGAAACCGGCGTCCCCTCGTCCACTTCGATGCCTGGCTGGATGCTCTGCCAGACGACTTCTCCCGCCGGGCTTTCGCTTTCAACGAGAGTGATCTGTCCCTCGGACAGTTTATGATTTGCGATCGCCTGCCTTGCGGCCTCTTCGGTCCTTCCGACCAGGTCGGGCATTTTGACCTTGAGCACCTCAGGGCCCAGGCTTACATAAAGTACGACCGAATCCCCCTCGGTAAGGGAGCTTCCTGCCGGCGGATCGGTACGTATCACATTGTCCTTGAGTACGGTATCGCTGGTCTCTCTTATTATTTCGGATACGATCAGGCCATTTTTGAGCAAATCGCTTTCGGCATTGCGGTATTCCATACCCTTATAGCTCTTCAGGACGATATACTTTTGACCCAGACTTACCGTTACGGTGATCGTGGATCCTTTATTGACCATGCGCCCGTCCGAAGGCCTCTGGTCTATGATGGTTCCCGCCGGGCTGTTGTGATAAACCGATTCGCTGCTCTCAACGATAATGAAATCATCCTCGTAATCGGGATTGTTCAGGACTTCGTCGATCATCTTCCCCTCAAGCAGCGGGACTTCGACCATGTTTGACTCCGGATTCAGCAGAGGATCGATGACCGTTGTCCACAGGAAGTAAAACAAGCCGCCCGTAAACAGCAGCACTGCCAGCACTGCGAAAAGCATTGCAAAAGACCTGCTCTGACGCACCCTGTTATTGCTCATGGCTGACTCCTTCTTCCTTGGCGAGCCGTTTTCATAGCCTGATTTGGCAATAGCAGCCCCGGGTTTTACCGGCGGGAGCTTCTTGGTCGGTTCCTCCTCTTCCGGTGTCAACTCAAAGTCGTTGAGGTTGTAATTGAACTGTATCTCGGGGTTCTTGCGGAATTCCTCAAGATCCCTGTACATCTCGCTTGCCGACGAGTACCTCTTAGACAGGTCGGCAGCCATTGCCTTCAGCGTGATTTCCTCAAGTCCTTCGGGAATAGTCGGTACGATTTCACGGGGCGAAAGCGGCATGGAGTTGATGTGCTGGATTGCTACCGACACGGCTGAATCCCCTTCAAACGGAAGCCTTCCTGTCAGCATTTCGTACAGGACCACGCCTACCGAATAGATATCCGACCTCGCGTCGATGTGGCTTCCCTTAGCCTGCTCCGGCGAGATATAGTGCACCGAGCCCAGGGCTTCCTGTGTAAGTGTATTCTGGGAAGCCGCAAAACGGGCTATTCCGAAGTCGGCCACCTTTACGCTGCCGTCGCGCAGGACCATAATGTTGTGTGGCTTGATATCCCTGTGTATTATGCCCCGGTTATGCGCATGCTCAAGAGCGCGTACTATTTGTGTGGTAAAGTGAAGGGCTTCTCTCCAGTTGAGAACGCCTCTTCTGCTCATATATTGCTTCAGCGTGATCCCGTCAATGAGCTCCATAACCAGGTACTCTATATCACGCGACTTATTTACGTCATATACAGCCACAATGTTGGGGTGTGAAAGCATTGCAACAGCTTGGCTTTCAGCATGGAAACGGCGTCGGAAGTCGTCGTCCCTGGCATATTCCTCTTTGAGGATCTTTACGGCAACAAGCCGGTTCAGCCTGTGGCATCGTGCTTTGTATACCACCGCCATACCACCGGCACCGACCTGTTCCAAAATCTCATAGCGGTTGTCCAACATCATGCCAATGTACTTATCTGCATTGTCCATCGTGAACTCCATTTCTCCGGCAGCGTCTGTACTAGATTTCCAAAAGGACTACAGTAATGTTATCCTTGCCGCCGCGTTCGTTGGCGATATCTATCAGGCGGTCGCAGACGGACTCCTTTTGACCGCCGTGCAATACTTCATACAGGATCTCCTGCTCTTCGACGAAATTTGTCAGTCCGTCAGAGCACAGCAGGATATAGTCACCCTGTTTCACCTTCCGGCAAAAAACATCACATTCCACTGAGTTTTCTGTACCAAGAGCTCTGGTTATAAGGTTCTTGCGGGGGTGAGTCTTTGCTTCTTCGCGGGTCAGATCACCCTTCAACAGAAGGTCTTCAACTACGGAGTGATCCCTTGTAATGCGTTCAATGCCGTTCTCATCAATGGCATACGCTCTGCTGTCCCCGATGTTGACAACGACGGCTGTTTTTCCGTCGGCGATCACGGCCACCAGAGTCGTTCCCATTCCCGCGCATTCGCTGTCGGAAACGGACTTCTCGTAAAGCAGCATGTTTGCGTTTGCCACCGATTCTACGGCGATCTCCTCTATGTATTTGGATGACATGCTGATCTTAAGCCGCTCTTTGACACTGCTGACGAACGTCTCGGCGGCAAGGGAACTGGCCAGTCCGCCTGCTTTTGCCCCTCCCATTCCATCACACACAACGCAGAGTGCGATGTTGTCATCGTAAAGAAGGTCAATATAATAGGCGTCCTGGTTTTCATGCCGGACCAGGCCTGTATCCGTTTTCCCCCATGCTTTCATATAACCCTCCATATACCGGCTCAAGGCCGCTTAGCGCCATGTCTGCGCCGCAGTTGCCCGCACGCGGCGTCGATATCGGCCCCCATGCGTCTGCGAACAGTGGTACGTATTCCGCCTTTAATCAAATCCCTCTCAAAAGAGGCGACTCTTTCGGGGTCGCTTGGCTGAAATGGCGCTCCTTCAACCGGGTTTAGCGGTATCAGATTGACATGAATGAGCGGCTGACATTCAGGTCCCATTCCCTTAAGCAGCTTTACAAGGTCAGCTGCATGATCGTCGCTGTCATTGACCCCCCTGGCAAGAAGGTATTCAAAGGATATCCTTCTTCCGGTCTTCAGACAATAGTATCTGCAGTCGTCAATCAACCGACTGACACCGCCCTGACGGTTGACCGGCATCATGCGGTTTCGGGTCCCATCGTCCGGTGCATGGAGGGAAACCGAAAGTGTCAGCTGCAGATCGAGTTCAGCAAGCCTCCTTATCCCACCCTCGGGACCTGAAGTAGAGAGGGATATGTGCCTCATGCCGATACCCAAAACATCCGGATGATTTACCAGCTCCAGGAACCGCACCACGTTTTCGAAATTATCCAGGGGCTCACCGATACCCATTATAACTATGTTTGAGATCTTTCGCCCGGTTACCAGGCCTGAACAGCGCACCTGATCGATCATCTCGGACGCGGCCAGATTCCGGACCAGACCTCCCCTGGTAGAAGCGCAGAATGCGCAGCCCATACGGCATCCGACCTGGGAGGATATGCAAACCGAGTTGCCGTGCCGATATGGCATGACAACGCTTTCTATGGCGTTTCCGTCTATAAGTTCCCAGAGCAGCTTCACGGTTCCGTCCTTCGACTCCTGTTTCGTCAGGCATTTGGGACTGTACAGTATGCACTTTTCCTTCAGCTTTTCGCGAAGCGCCTTCGGTATGTTCGTCATCTCATCGAAGGAAGAAACTCCGGCACCTAGCCACCCGAAGATCTGCTTGGCCCTGAACGGAGGTTCGCCTTCGGTTTGCAGCAGTTGCGCTATTTCATTTTCCTTCATCGACTTTATATCATACATTATTTTTCCTCATAAGGCAAATGAAAAATCCGTCAAAATGAAAATTTTGAGGCCAAAGGGTAATCATTCCTGTATCAATATGCCCCAACGGCTGCGGCAGCTCAAACCCTTCGAGTTCGAACTCCCTGTTTTCGCCCAGGAATCTTTTTACAACACCGGCGTTTTCCGGATCCCTCCACGTGCAAGTGCTGTAGAGCAGCAGCCCTCCCGGCTTTAAATACCTGGAAACATTTTTCAGGATATTCAGCTGGAGTTCGGGAAGCCGGTCCGCCCTTTCCCTGTCCATATATCTGATATCGGGTTTCTTTCTTATGATGCCCAGACCCGAGCAGGGCACGTCACAAATTATCCTGTCAAATTTCCCGTCGTATTCGGGATCATAAACCGTCGCATCGGCTTTACCGACCCGGAGCCCCAGACCCATGCGTTCGGAACCCTCCCTGACCAGCTTCAGTTTCCGTTCGCTGATATCCAGTGAAGTTATTTCCGCTTTCCCGCAGGACAGCACGGCCGCCGCAAAGCTCTTGCCTCCAGGTGCGGCACAGACGTCAAGTATTCTTTCTCCGGGTTTCGGATCCAGCGCCATGACTGCAAGCATCGACGACGCGTCCTGCACCCAAAACCATCCCTGTCTGAATGCTCCCAGCCTGTCTATGGCCCCTGTATGCTGCAGATTGAGGCAGTTGGGTACGATTTCGTGCGGAGCAGTATCGACTCCTTCGTCCCTGAGGGCATCGGCCACTTCCCGGCTGCTTTTCATCAGGGTATTTACCTGGATGGTAACCGGCGGCGCTTCATTGTTCGCCGCAAGGACCTCCTCGGCCCGGTCCGGTCCCACCATTTCGACAAGTTCCCTGCAGATCCATTCGGGATGTGAGTAACGGATCGAGATCCGCTTTATATGATCCTTTTCGTTTATATCGTAAGGGTCATCGACAGATGCCAAAGCCCGAAGCACGGCATTCACGAACCCTGCCGATCTTCGATCTTTTCCCCTGCACAGCGCAACGGTCTCATTGACGGCTGCGCTCTCGGGGATCGAATCGGAGAACAGCAGCTGAAAAGCTCCAAGCCTTAGTATGCAGAGGACCCTGGTTTCCAGTTTATTTAGTTTGATCGATGAGTGTCTGCCGATATGGTAGTCGAGCAGCAACAGGTTTTGCAGCACTCCTCCGCAAAGGTATGTCGCAAAGGCCGAGTCCCGTTTATCGAGACCTGCTCTTACGATCGCATCTGACAGCTTGCGGGCTGACCATACTCCTCCGGCCTGCCATGCCGTCAGTGCGTCCAGCGCTACTTCGCGGGCATTCTTCCCGGCCATTCCAACCTCCTGAATCTAAAAGTCCTTCGTCCGCGCAATGATCTCAACGGCGCCTCCTGCTTAGCATCAAAAATCTTGTAAACTGTGCCAGCGAAACCGCCAGCGCAGCCAAATATGTCATGGCTGCGGCCCGAAGGACCTTCTTTGCCATATCGACTTCCTCATATTCAAGCAGGACAGAGCTTTCAAGTGCGCGAATAGCACGCTGAGAAGCGTTGAACTCCACCGGCAGCGTTATCAGCTGGAACACGATCGCAAGTGCGAAAAAAGCAAGCCCGATGTCGATCAATATCGGTATCGAAAGCAGGATCCCTATCAGGATGAGTGGCACGGTAAGCGAAGATCCAAACTGCGTTATCGGAATGATTGCCGACCTTAACCTGACGGGTCCATATCCCTCGGCATATTGCACCGCATGGCCGGCCTCATGTGCCGCTATGCCCACAGCCGACAGCGATGTGGACCCGTAGACTCCTTCGGAAAGGCGAATGACATTTTCGCGCGGGTCATAGTGATCGGTAAGATGACCCCCGATCGGTTCGATCCTTACATCGTATACACCGTTCGCATCAAGTATCCTGCGTGCGGCTTCGGCCCCGGTGATCGCCCTGCGGGAATGGACTTGTGCATATTTATTATAGGCGGACCGAACAGCACTTTGAGCTATCATCGCCAGTAAAATCGCCGGCAATACCAGGATCACATAATAGGGGTCGTAAAGCATCTGTCTCACCTCCAAGCAGTGACGTTATCGCATATGATGCAATCCATTCAACTGCCGTAGCAAAAGCTAAATACTGTTGCCTCTTAAATACTCCGCAGCGGTCATCTTCCGCTTTCCGGCCGTTTGCAGTTCGGTGATATAAACCGACCCGTCTCCGGTTGCGATCTCTATGCCCCGTTCCCCCGCCGACAACACATCGCCTGGCGCGGAGCCGGGTTTTCTTTCTGCGGAGCCTATCTCCACGGCATATATCTTCAACATGCGTCCGTTTATCTCCGTATAGGCAACAGGCCACGGATTGTAAGCACGGACCAGATTCCTGATTTCCTTTGACGAACGGGTCCAGTCGATCCTTGCATCCTCCTTCTTTATCGGGGAGCAGAATGTGGCAAGCTCGTGGTTTTGAGGCGTGCGATGGACCTCACCTTTTTCGATAGCCCTTATCGTTTTCAGCAGCAGCCTGCTTCCGATGTCGGCATACCGGTCATGGAGCGTGCCGCCCGTATCGTTATCATAGATCGGTGTTTCTTCCATGAAAATAATATCCCCGGCGTCAAGTTCCTCGGACATGTACATTGTGGTGACCCCGCCGACTTCATCCCCTGCCAGGATCGCCGCCTGGATCGGGGATGCTCCCCTGTGCCTCGGCAGGAGGGAAGCGTGGAGGTTGATGCAGCCGTATTTGGGATAGTCCAATGCCTGCTTTGGCAATATCTTTCCGTATGCAACCACTACGATCAGTTCCGGATCTATCGACGATATTATGTCCATACTCTTCAGCAGTTTTTTCGGCTGGTATACATCGATCCCCATGCGCTGCGCAAAGACCTTTACAGGAGGCGGCGTCAACACCATGCCGCGCCCCTTCGGCCTGTCCGGCTGGGTAAATACTGCGGCTATATCCAGCCCGGCATCGCAGAGTGTCTCCAGGCATTTCTCAGCGATCTCGGGCGTGCCCATAAACAGTATTCTCATGTTTTACCTCACTTATTTGGATATTCGCAAATGTCCTATGGCATTTGCATTTCCTTACACGGTTTCAGTCTTTGTCATCGTGTTTATGTCCTGTCCGACCCGTCAGCTTCATCATCTCTTGACCCGATCAATTCCTCGAGTTCTTCGGGTGTCAGGATGCGTTCGGCCCTCTCGGTAAAAACGATGCCGTCCAGGTGATCGATCTCATGGCAAAATGCCCTGGCAACGATCCCCTCACCTGTCAGCGTGAATTCTTCTCCATGTCTGTCCAGGGCACGAACGGTGACCTTAGCCGGCCTCTTTACGATGCCATACAGGCCGGGAAAACTCAAACATCCTTCAAGTCCTTCCTGCTCACCCTCGGTTTCAATGATCTCGGGGTTTATAAGCTCGGCTATACCGTCCTGTGTTGCGACGACCGCGACCCTGCGCAATACTCCCACCTGCGGGGCGGCAAGCCCGGCACCGTCCGCATCCTCCATGGTTTCCTTCATATCATCCAGGAGCTGGTGGAGCCTGGCATCGAACCTGGTGACCTCCCTTGAGTTCTTGCGCAGTGTGGGGTCGTCGTCTTTTAATATATTTCTTATTGCCATTTCAGCAACCTCCGAATCTTCAATCATACATATCAGGATTGACTGTTGGGTTTAAAATCCGCAGTTATATTGCAGTCTCTGAAACTCTTCTCTTTGTTGAACATTTTTATCGTCAGTGAGACGATTTTACAGGCCAAATTGCTGTCCGAAGCGGCCAATGTTATCTGGAAGCGATACCGGTTCCTGACACGATAGACCGAAGCCTGAGTCGGACCCAATACCCTTATATCCGCACCGTGGCGTCTGACCAGGTCCCTGATAAACTCTCCGGTACGAAGCGCGGCTTTCATTGCGCTCATTTCATCCGCCGAGGAAACGGTCAGGAGAAGTAATTCGCAAAAAGGCGGTGTACAGAGCCGTTTTCTCAGACGTATTTCCTCACTGTAGAAAGCTTCGTAGTCCTGCCTTGCGGCAGCCAGCAGTATCGGGTTTTCCGGAGTGAAGGTCTGCAGGACAGCCCTTCCGGGTTTGCACCCTCTTCCCGCACGTCCGACGACCTGGGTCACGAGCGAAAACGTCCGCTCATGTGAACGGTAATCTTCGGCATACAGCGGCTGGTCTGCGTCTATGACCCCAACAAGCGTTACGTTGTCAAAGTCAAGTCCCTTGGCTACCATCTGAGTTCCGAGCAGTATGGGTATCTTTTCATCACGGAACCGGCCGAGGATTTCCTCGTGAGAGCGTCTTGCGGAAGTAGTGTCGGAGTCCATCCGCAGTATTTCGATACCGCCAAAAAGCTCCTTCAGATCCTTCTCGCACTTCTGCGTACCGGCTCCGATAAATTTATACTCACCTCCGCAAGCAGGGCAACGATACTCAACATTGCGGGAGCTTCCGCATAAATGGCACATCAGGCGGCCGTTTGCTGAATGGTACGTCATCGGATTTGTACACTGGTTGCACTCCGGTATCGCACCGCACTCGCCGCAGACAAGCCTTCGGCTGTTCCCCCTCCTGTTCAGGAACAGGATCGTCTGTTCGCCTCTTTCAAGGTTCTTCGAAATTTCACTTTTCAAAAGAGAGCTGATAGTGGACGGATTGGCGTTTATAAGCTCTTTCCTCATATCTGCTATCAGCACTTCAGGCAATGCACTCTTATTATATCTTTCCTTAAGCGTAAACAGGTTATATTTTCCCGTTTTCGCAGAATAAAAACTTTCGACGGACGGGGTGGCGCTCGCCAGGATCAGAAGCGCATCGTTGTAATATGCCCTGTATTTAGCTACATCCCTTGCATGGTACCTCGGAACATTCTCTGATTTATAAGTATGTTCCTGTTCCTCATCGATGACAATAACACCGATATTTTCAAGCGGTGCAAAAATGGCCGACCGTGTTCCCAGTACGAGCCGTGCCTGACCTCTTTTTATCCGCTTCCACTCATCGCTGCGCTGTCCGGTGCTGAGCATTGAATGCAGTATTGCTGTCTTGTCACCAAACCTGGATATAAATATGCGCATCAGCTGAGGAGTGAGAGCGATCTCCGGAACCAGGACCAGTGCCGTCTTTCCTTTATTCAGTACATGCTCGATCACGGACATGTATACCTGGGTCTTGCCGCTGCCTGTTACGCCGAAAAGCAAAGCTACCGAAGGCTTTCCGCTGTCCGCAAGCGAAATGAGCCCCTCGGCGGTGGATCCCTGCTCGGCGTTCAGCACCACATGTTCCACCTGTTTGGGCTCCCGGTCGAAATCCGGCCTCCTCATGACTTCCTGTTCTCTCAGCTCGATAAGGCCCTTTTCGGCAAGCCTCCGAACGGATGAAGCGCTGCACCCCGTATAATACACGATTTCTCCTTCGGAAGCTTCTCCCGCCGACATCAGGAACTCAAGGATCTTGGCATGGGTCGGGGCCTTTTTGCCGTATGATCTGATATGTTCCTCGGCTTCCTCCGCAGATACGGCGAGCGACGCCAGGCGGATGGTCTTGTCACCGACTCCGCGTACTGCCGTCGTCTCCGACTCAATGATCCCTTTTTCCGTAAGGCTCCTGATCGCAGGTATGGGGTCAAAAGGAAGCATTTCCTCAAGTGCCTGCGGCGTCGCCGGCTTTTTTAACTTTTCGAGAATGATCCTTTCCTGTTCAGAGTATATGCCGCCGCCATCTTCAACGACAGCTCCGGGCACGATCCGGAGCTTCTGCTCCAGGTGGAACCAAAGCCCTGCCGGCAGCGCAGCCTTCAATATGTCATAGAACGTGCAAAAGCAAATCTCCCTCAGCCTCAGCAGGAGATTGATCATCTCGCGGCTCAATACTGGCTCATTGTCGAGGACCCGCAGGATGCTCTTTACGTTGTCAAATCCGGTTTTGTCGGAAATCTGAAGTACCATAGCCTCGGACTTTCTGTTTCCGAGGCCGAACGGGACGATCACCCGCATCCCGGGCCTGAGGTATTCCTCCATGGATCGGGGTATCATATAGTCATATGGCCGATCTATGCCGTAATGGATGGAACTTACGGCTACCCTGGCGTACAGCGGGCTGCGTCCGCACTCCTCCGGATTCATTGCTCGGGTGAGCCGATGCGCCCGTATTTGAGGCTTCCCCTGAGACGCCCTTCGGCAATTTCGTTGATCGCGATCTTAACAGGTTTCTGGTCCAGCTGCCTGCCGCTGTTTTCGGCTTCTTCCGCGATATCACGGGCCCGTTTGGCGGCTATGTTTACGAGCAGATACCTGTTATCTATATTGCTGAGCAATTGGTTGATTGAAGGGTAAAGCATATGTTGAAAAGGACCTCCTTAAAATTACGGTGCTGTGCGTATATATCTCATATCGTCAAGCGACAGGCGCTTCAGGCTGCAGCGCTCTGCCGTCAATATGGCCTGCAACGTTTTTACCGCGTTGTCTACCGTGTCGTTTACAACAAGATAATCGTATTGATGCGCATTTCTATACTCTTTTTCTGCGATAGCAAGTCTTTCCCTGATGCTTTGCTCGGACTCGGTGCCCCTGGATCTCAGCCGGTACTCCAGTTCCTCCATCGACGGCGGTATCAGAAAAACCAGGACAGCATCCGGCCTTTTCTTCCGGACCTGGAGTCCTCCCTGCATCTCTATTTCAAGTATAACGTCTTTACCGTCCTCAAGCATTTTATCTACGGCCGCCGAAGGTGTTCCGTAGTAGTTTCCCGCGTATTCGGCATACTCCAGGAGTTCATCCTTTTTTATCATTTCCTCAAAATCGTCTTTGGAAACGAAAAAATAGTGATTTCCGTGGATTTCGGACGGTCTGGGTGTGCGGGTAGTTGCTGAAACGGACAGGAATATCTTGTCCGACCTGGCAACGAGCTGTCTGACGACGGTCCCCTTACCGGCGCCGGAGGGGCCTGACACGACCATCAGTACCCCTTTACTCATCAATATCTTCCTCTTCGTCTTCCGTTACATCCAACCTGTTGGCAATGGTTTCAGGCTGAATGGCAGACAGGATTATGTGGTCGGAATCGGTTATTATGACCGCCCTGCTTCGGCGTCCATATGTCGCATCGATCAGCATCCCCCTGTCCCTGGCCTCCTGAATGATCCTCTTTATCGGGGCGGAATCAGGACTTACTATTGCGATCAGCCGAGTAGCCGATACCATATTGCCAAATCCGATATTTATCAGCTTCATAAAATCCTCCGAAAAATTCTTCAAACGATCACTCTATATTCTGAACCTGCTCACGTATCTTTTCGATTTCCGATTTGATATCGACGACCAGACCGGAGATCGCGACATCGCTGACCTTTGATCCTATTGTATTTGCCTCGCGGTTGAATTCCTGTATAAGGAAATCCAGCTTTCTTCCTATCGTTCCGCCCTTCCTGAGCATATCCCTCAACTGTCCGATGTGGCTGCGGAGCCTGACCACTTCCTCATCTATGGCGACCCTGTCGGCATGGAGGGCTGCCTCAAGAAGTATCCTGTTTTCGTCTATACCGGCGTCACCGATAAGTTCCTTCATTCTCTCCAGCAGCTTTTCCCTGTATTCTTCAAGTACGCATGCTGATCTATTCTCGATTTCGGAAACGTTCTCTTCGATTACCTGTGCGTGGGCAAGGATGTCCGCCACCAGATTTTCGCCTTCGCGGACACGCATCGAATCCAGCCCTTCAAGGGCCTCATCAAGCGCCGACAGTATGCCCCTGAGCAGCGTATCGTCATCGGTTTCCTTTTGCCTGACCGTGAAAACCTCGGGCATCCTGGCAAGCTGCATCAGGTCGATCGTATCCTCGATCTGAAACATTTCACGCATCTTGTTAAGGGAGATGACATATGCCTGGGCTATCCTGGGGTTGAACTGGATGTCTATGTCCGATCCTTCTTTATGCTCGATCGTTACAAAGACATCTACCTTCCCGCGTTGTACCTTGCTCTGCACTCTTGACTTTATATGTTCTTCCATCGAGATGTAGATTCGCGGGATCCGCACCGAACAGTCATAATAGCGATGATTCACCGAACGCAACTCGACCGTGATATCGCAGTCTTCCAAGCTTTCCTGTGCCCGGCCGTAGCCGGTCATGCTTTTTACCAAATCAAACCCGCCTTTCGCTGATAACATCGATTTCAGCTACATCCACCTTGCGATCCTGTTTATGAAGACCGCAATAAGACCTGTAAAACCGATATCATACACTATAAATACAATATTTCCGATAAAATATATAGCCGCTATGATCAACCAGAAAGATGAAAAATCAACGAACGCAACAAAACCGGCAAGAAGTCCGGGAGCCAAAAGCAACAGGCCGGTAGCAAGCATATTGAATAACGCCAGCTTCAATATCCACTCGACCCACAGCCTGCCAATACGCTCTATCAGGCTTTTGATCATCGGATAGTGTCCGAATAACACGATGTATAATATAGCCGCAGACTTGTTTGGCAACAAGATGAGTGATAAAAGAGAAACAACCAGATATAACACAAATCCGGATGAAATCCCGTATTTGACTACCAGGATCGCCGGCAGGATACCCGCCAATGCTATTGCAGCGATCCTCGCGGTAGGCATCACGAATGACAAATATAGGATCAGAACCGACAGTGCCGCCAATGCCGAAGTATACGCTATCTGCCTGGTCTTCATTTTATCTGCACCCGACACAGGGGATCAGATTGCCGCCCAAGCATTCACATAAGCAGTCCGCACAAATGAGATTCATGCAGCAGTCACTTGTCGTCATGCTTCCTCCATAACCGTATGGGGCCCTGTATACCCTGCCACCCGACTGCATCATGTTCAACGCCTGGCGGTACTCCATATTGGAGGGATCCATTTCGGCAGCGGTCCTGTAATACCGCAGGGCTTCGTCAAACCAGCCCTTACGCTGACAGAGGGCACCCATCAGGAAATACCACTCGGCATTGCGGTCGGGGACCGATTGCAGCATCTGCTCCGCCTGAAGAAGGTTACCGTTCATGATGTACTGCCTGATCCTGGCATATATGCCCGAACCTCCATATGAGCCTTGCTGCGTGTAAGAACTATAACCGCTGTCCTGCGACGTGTATCCCCCGCTCGACTTTCCGGCTCTTTCCCTCATTATCTGGTCGTACGCTTCGTTGATCTCTTTCATCTTCTCCTCGGCCAGATCAGAAAGAGGGTTATCGGCATAGTTGTCGGGGTGATACTTCCGGGCGAGCTCGCGATATGCCTGCTTTATCGCCTCGGTAGACGCGTCGGGGCTCACGTTCAATACCTTATAGGGGTCTTTCATCGGCTTTTCTCCTTCGTTGCCAAGTACCGCTGAGAACCTCGGTCGTAACGGCATTAAGTCCTTTATATATTATGTTGGCTACCAATCCTTCCCACAAATCCCAGTCCATAAGTTCAAATGCGGATGCGGCAGCTGCCATGGAATGGGACAGGGTGGTCCTTATCTCGTCTTTTATATCTTGAGGCAAAACATCGTCGTTTACACCATAGCGGCACGCAATGGGATTATACTGGTCGTTTGCAATATCAGACTGATAATCGTCACAGGCATCGATTATATATATCCACCGCCCGATGTGATAGAACATCGTTCGAAGTATCCTGCAGGTTTTTTCGTCTGTCACCGCTTCTTCTACGGCATATGACAGGATCGACGCAAAAGCGTCGGCCGGCCTGTCTATCGACGTCGTGCGCTCCTCCTCCAGCCGGGTAAGGGAACATATGGATCCCTCAATCCGCTCGGAGAGGCGCGGTCTCAAGCGCCTGGCTCTTTTGAAGAACGGCTTCATCACCAGCTTTCTGAGAAACGCCGATATACGGGCAAACCCTTTGCTGTCCCTAACCTGGTCCTCCAGTCTGAAGTAGGTCAAAAGCACCGTCAAATCAGCGGCAAGATCGGCGGAAGCGGATGGACATGCGGTATTTCTCCTGATGAACGGGCTGGCAATGCATCTGCGGCGGCAGATGTCCGTTTTTCCTTCAACTGCCTGAAGCACTGCCGCAAAAAAGGTCAGATCGTAACTGAGAACGAACCTGGCGGGCAGTCCGTATCTTCTACCCAATGAATGACAAAGCCCGCAGTACACAGCCTTGAACAGCTCATACTCCGACACCTTAAGCTCGCCCTTCAGCGGCCGCACATACCCAAACATTCATCCTCCGCAGAATATAATTTTTCCCGCCCGGTCTATATTACTATATTTTTTGATGAGTTTGCAACTGCCGTCCTGCTGACCGGACCCATATTTCAATTTTTCAGGATCTTCGTCACCGTAAGGTAAACTTTTCCCTTTTTCTTTTTTCCATATATCACCGCAATCAAAACGCCCGCTGCGAATCCCAGGGCCGCTCCGATTCCGGGCGCGTAAGAAGCGCTTGACAAAGCACTCATGAGGATATATCCGAGCAGGAGCAGCACGACCGGAACCATATAGACCAGTGCGGCTATCCCGTAAATATCTTTGCTGCTGCTTTCCACGACCACGATGTCATTGACCTTGGCTCCGGCTGCGTTATATGCCAGAGCCAAAATTTTCTCACCGGCCGACGGACAGCCCTTGCATGACGCGCAGTTTCCTCCGCAGGCCGACTCCCTCTGTATTTCCACAGAACAAAGATTTTTATCGATTATTTCAACGACCCTAACGGTTTGAGTCATTCATTGTCCTCCGCAGATACTTCTATTACTATTCTGTACTCTCCTACAACACCCGCATCAGAATACCCGTCCAAATATATATTTGCTATGACCGAATACCTTCCGTTGGAAGAAAGCGAAGCGTCCTTAAGATCTGCAACGGCCCTCAGGTTGTGCGGGAAGATAAGGTCCAGTATCTCTTCTCTTCCGCGCAGCCTGACCGGCAGTTCATTCGTTAAGACTGCAACATTCAGTCCCTCCGGGATGTTGATGACTGTTATATCGTTGCATATGAACTCCCGCATAGTCACTCCCGTGATCTGGTGTATCGTCACGGTGCAGTTCGTTTCACCGCTGATGCTTTCCACGTCGTTGGGCAGGTTGATCCTGAAGCTTATCTCGCCGGGACTTATTATCTTTGCAAGATCTATCCTGCCTACGGTGATATTGTTCAACCCTTCAAGCGCGTCGGCCGAACCGGCAACGGTGATGAATTCGGGAGAAATCGAGTATTCTATGTTCTCTTCCCTGGCTCCCCCGCCGTCGACGATGTCGACGAGCAGGTTCAGATTTTTGATCTTCTTTACAGGAAAGGTCACCGAAACGAAATCATTGTCGGCAGTGATCCCTTCCTTGCTGACTTCCTTTCCGTTCTCGTCGCGGAATACATACTCCAGTTCCTGAGTGAGAGTGCGCTCCTGGTTTTCGCGTTCCCAAACGACCTCAGCGTATTCGATCGACTTTATCTTCTCCTCAGGCCCCGATATCTTCAGGTACTCGGGAGTCACGATCGGAGTATCTGCCATAAACCCTTCCGCAATGCTTCCCTTATTTTCCACTACGATATCTATGATGCGTGTGTCGACCTTCTCGACCTGTATATTGATATAGTATGGCCTGCGTTCGATTACGCTCACCGAATCGACCGGCAGGGACTCAACGTCGTAAGCCAGGCTGTACGGACCTGCGGACGTGATCACACTCAGATCGGCAGTTACCACTATTTCATTTTTCCTGGTTTTGAGTTTTGAAAGGTTAATCATATTGCCGCGTACAAGCAATGAAATAGTAGGGGTGCTGTCGGACGTGACGATGAGTCCCCTGTCCTCAAAGAGCTGCTCCTGACCCTTGAGAACGACCTTGATGCCGGAAAGGACCTCTTCCGTTTCCGGCTGTTCAACTCCGACCATGTATATCCACAGCACCAGCGATATCAAAAGAGACAGAATTATATAAGGTATCTTCCTATTCATTTTCATCCTTTTTCCCCTTTACGCGGCGCAAAAAGCCGAACACGCCCTTCTTGACAGGATCTTCCTGTGGCGTGATCAACTCATTTTTCAGAAGAACGGATAATGTTTCGGCATTGATATGGCGTTTCAGCATCCCGCCGACTGCGACAGATATTGAGCCCGTCTCCTCCGAAACGATGATCACTACGGCGTCCGACTGCTCACTTATTCCGACACCGGCCCTGTGACGCATTCCCAGATCCCGGCTGAGGTGAATGTTGTCGGAAAGCGGCAGCATGCATCCCGCGGCAACTATTCTTCCATCCCTTATGATCACAGCACCGTCGTGCAATGCCGCCTTGGGGAAGAACAGGTTTCTGAGAAGCATGTTGGAAACCTGGGCATCCAGAGGAGTCCCGGTTTTTATGGCGTCGTTAAGGAACACCTTGCGTTCAAAAACGATCAGGGCACCGATCTTTTGCTGCGACAATGCACTGCATGCATTGACCGTCTGGGCGATCACCATCTCCATACGGGTGTGATCGTTTTCCGACTTGCCGATGATCAGTTTAGGGAACCTGCTGGCTCCTGCGCTCTCAAGCATTTTCCGCAGCTCGGGCTGGAACAGGACTATCACTGCGGTCAGACCGACCTGCATGGTATTTCTCATTATGAAATTGAGCATCTTGAGTTGAAGCATGGCGGAAACTCCAAGCAACACCAGCAACAACGCGATTCCTTTCAAAACCTGCGCTGCAGTGGTGTTGCGGATAAGACCCAGCAATTTGTAAATTATGAACGCGACTATAAGAATATCGACGATATCAATTAAATCGGCAAGCTGTATATAGTTCCGCAGGTTTTCGAGAATTTCCAAAACCCATTCCATCGACAACATCCCTGTTTCTATATTACAGATATTTTATCATAAAATATATGTCTGTGTGAATAGCTTTTTACATGAATTTTCAGCCGTTCACAACACAAAATGAGCCTTTCAAATAAATATTGAGCCGTTTTTACATAGAAAGCGTCCGGAAACACATGTCAGTTTTCCCGCAGCCATTCACGCAGAGCCTTCAAGATCCGTTCGGCTTCCCAGGGCTTTGTGAAAGGCGAAGGACTTATTCGCAATGTCCCCGTCGCCAAAGTGCCGACACATTTATGGGCGAGCGGAGCACAGTGCATACCGGCCCTAACGCATATCCCTTTCCCGGCAAGGAATTGCGCCGCTTCTTCGCAGTCTCCGTTCCTGAATGAAACTGACAATACCCCCGTCTGGCAAAAGAATCGCCTGCCGTGGTACTTTATCACCCTGGGCATCATGTCCAGGCCTTCTATGATCTTGCCGGTTATACTTCTCTCATGCTCGAGGATATCCCCGGTCCCTCGCTTCAATATATAGCGTATCCCTTCTGCGAGCCCTGCTATCCCGGGCACATTAGGCGTCCCTGCCTCAAGCCTCTCGGGCAGGTAGTCGGGCATCTCCGGGCTCAAGGAATCCGCCCCGGTCCCTCCGGCCATGAATGCGGCTGCCTCATCCGAGCCGCAGATCAGGATCCCCGTTCCCTGTGGGCCGAGGAGCCCCTTGTGCCCGGGCATACAAACGAATCGGGCCGCCTTCAGGTTCCTCATGTCGATATCCAGGCATCCCGCCGACTGGCTGGCATCTATTATCAACGGGATCCCGCGCCGGTGACACATTTCGCTTATACGCTCAATGGGCAAGATATACCCGAATACGTTAGATACATGAGTGCACACGACCGCACCGGCTCCGCGATCCATCTCCTGTTCAAGCTTGTGCAAAAAAACTTCCGGTTCAAAAAGGGGGGCCATCACCGGCACCGTTTCTATCCCCTCGGATTTTCTTGCCATGAGCGGCCTCAAAACCGAGTTGTGTTCATATCCGGATATCAGGACCCGCCCGTCTTTCCCTCGTTCAGCCAGGCGTTCGGTCTTAATAATGCTGTTGATCGCTATATTAAGCGCGTGCGTAGCATTTGATGTGAATACGATCCTGCTCGGTGAGTCTACATGAAAGAGCTCGGATGCGAGCATCCGGCAGGAGAAGAGTATTTCGGACGCATTCTCCGAAGGATGATGTCCCCCTCTGCCGGGACTGCCGCACTTGCGAAATGCTTTTTTTACTGCTCTGCGCACGGCAATGGGTTTGCGCATAGTCGTGGCCGCGTTGTCAAGATAAGCCAGTCTGCCCATTTACAACTACCTCTTCACAGGAGCCGTCATCCAGCCTGTAAATGTTCCTATACGGCAGGTTATATTTTCGGATGATCTGCAAGGCTTGCTGGAGTTTATCCTCTTTGATCTTGACTGCATATCCGCATCCTCCTCCTGCCAGATGTGCTGGCAGGCGGCAAGTATATGCGTCTATGAGCGACCTTTCAAGTACTCTTTTGATGTATTGGGCATTAGTCAAACCGCTGCAGGTTATCAGGCAGGTCATGCGGGATCACTCCTCTCTATCCATCGTATGCCCGGTATATTTATGTGGTGCTCCTGTCATGACCTTATGTTAGACAGTGCGGACACGGAGACAGGTTAGTTGTCCGATTCGGACCAAGTACCCGTTCCGTGTCCATCCATGCAACGATTTGACCTGCGACTCAAATGGCCCGGACTGCTGCCCGGACGGCTAAACGTACCTGACAGCTGTCCCCGAAGCAGTAACCATCAGCATCCCGTTATTGGAACCCAACACTTCATAGTCTATATCGACACCGACAACAGCGTTGGCCCCCAGCATCCGTGCCCTGTCCTCCATCTCCCTTATCGCGCTCTCGCGCGCACGGATAAGTTCCTCTTCATACGCTCCGGACCGTCCTCCGAAGAAGTTGCTCAGTCCGGCAGCAAAATCTCTGATAAAGTCGACGCCTGCTACTACCTCTCCGAAAACGACTCCCAGATACTGTTCGATTTTGTGCCCTTCTATCGAGGGTGTAGTCGTGATGATCATAACAACAATCCTTTCAATTTTGATCGGCGATCCTTTTTATTGCCAGATCACCGCTTACGGTCTCCATAGATATCGATGCCCCACCGTCTTTATATGTCCCGCCGTCCTTTTCTATGACTATGGGGAACTCGCACGTGAAAGAACCCGAAACATTGTCAAACTCTACATCAAAACCTTCATTTTCCGGTATGCGCAGTTCTGCGTTGCCGGATACCGACACCATGGTAACCTTCCTGGGACAGCTTGTCCCTGTCACGGTGATGTTTCCCGATACGACAGCGATCCTTACCTCATCAAACGATCCCTCAAGGTCAACAGCACCGGATGTGCAATTGACGCCTATCTCTTCAGACACAAAACCGGCCAGCCTTATATCCCCTGAGGTGGATTCGATGAATGTATTTTTTGATTTGAGATCATTTGCGATTATGGCTCCCGATACCGACGATATCTGTAAATCTTTCAGGTCTCCCGCTAGTCCGTATGGGATCCTTACTGTCAGAAACTTGCTTATGGAATCTTCGGAAAAAAACGACACTCCCCTGCTTTCAAAGAATTTTATGTACAAAGTGCCGTTCCTGACTTCATAGACCAGCTTCTCGTCACTTTCCAGTTTCCTGCTTGCCTTCTCCTCAAATGCTATATCTCTGCCGTCATATGGTTCAATAAATACCTTTCCGCTTATCCATTCGACATTGATGCTTTCAATTATATCTGCAGGCACATAGTAGCTGTCACCCAACACAAAGCCCTCCTCGTCATTTATCAAACTCCCGCGGAAGATTCCTGCGAAAATACCTGATTTTCGAAAAACGACAAGCACAAGGATCGATAAGAGCAAGACCACTGCGGCCGACCAGCATATGATCCTGACAACCTTTTCATTTAACATGAGCCACACTTCCCGTTTTATTTATTTATTTATTGATCCGTCTCAGCATATTCCGAAAGCGGAAAAAGTCATACTTCCATTTATTACATAATACGGTGCTGCAACTCGCCTGTCAAGGCGTCCCGTATATTTGTGATATGAATATTGGATTTCGCTGCGGAATACATATTTATGGAACAGTCTTAGAGCGAAATAACCGCCGGGGGAATGTGATCATAAATGGCTATGTCAAAAATATGGGCGGCAATGGCTGTCCTTGCTCTGGTGTTCGGGATAATCAACGGGAAGATCGAAGAAGTGTCGGCAGCTGCGCTTGAGGGTGCGTCGGCGGCGATCACCCTCTCCATATCTATCGCAGGCGCATTATGCCTTTGGACCGGAGTCATGGAGGCAATGAAGCTGTGCGGATTCGCTTCCGCGCTTGCCAAAGCGATGCGGCCGCTTCTGTCATTCCTTTTCCCAGAGGCATCCCGCAAGCCGGAACATCTGGAGGCGATTTCCGCTAACGTTTCTGCAAATCTGCTTGGCCTGGGAAATGCGGCCACCCCGCTTGGAATCAAGGCAGTTCGCCTGATGCGCAAGAGTGATACGGCTACAGATGAGTTATGTCTGTTTGTAGTTATGAATACAGCCTCAATACAGCTCATTCCTGCAACTGTTGCCGGGATCCGCTCAGCGCTTGGATGTCAAACCCCGTTCGACATACTCCCGGCCGTATGGATGACCTCGATATTGTCAGTCACTGCAGGGATCATATCATCAAAGCTGCTGGCAAGGTTCGTAAGATGAAAGCGCTGCAATCATTACTGTCGGCCATCATTCCCATATTGTTCACATTGCTCGCATTGGCTGCAGTTTTGCGCAAGGCCGATATATTCACCGCTATCAGGAACGGAGCCAAAGAAGGGCTGAGTACAGCCGCAGGAATAATCCCGTCACTTGTGGCGCTTTTTTCAGTCATCTACATGTTCAGAGCTTCAGGGGCCATGGATTTCTTCACGGATATCCTCAGACCTGCTGCACAGTGGATCGGGATCCCTGCGGAGTGTGTGCCTATACTGCTGATCCGTCCGCTTAGCGGCAGCGGAGCTCTGGCGCTCGGAGCCGATATCATACGCACGCACGGCGTAAATTCGCTGATCGGCCGCACAGCCGCAGTCATGCTTGGCTCTACCGAAACGACGTTTTATGTCATTGCGGTATATTTCGGCGCGGCAGATATCAAAAAAACACGCCACGCCGTTCCCGCGGCACTGGTTGCCGATCTGGCGGGATTCTGCATGGCGGCAGTGTCGACTCGTTTGCTTTTCCAGTTTCCCGTTACATGACAGAGGATGGCTCCTTCTCCCGCACGTCATGAAAACGGCCGTCCCTGATACATGACAGGAGGGACGGCTTAAGTATGTCTACATGTTCACGATTATGTTGTCAATACCGTTTTTTTCAAATTCCGAAATATATTCGTTGATACGCCGGTTCACCTCTTCGGCATCTCCTTCGGAAAGCCCTTCCATCTGGATATCGCGGCGCGCAAGCTCCTCCGCCAGTATTTCGAAGAAAACCGAGTCCTCGTAATCCATTATTGCCTCATGGATCCCGCCCTCGACAAATGCCCTGGAGGGAACCGGCCTTCCGTCAGCTATATCGACAAGGACTTCCATCCGGTTCTTGAGGCATTCTCCGAACAGTTTGCTTTCCACCTCATCGTAATCGGTTATCCGGTCTCCTCCCCGGATGGAGTTGATCACCCAGTTGCCTATATATACAAGGTCAAGAAGCCTTCTGAATTGCTTGTTTGTAAGCTCAATATTCATAGGCATATCCTCCTTATGAACGCTGCAATCAAATCATATTCAAAGAATATTATAACTCAGTTTTCACGGAAAAGCCAATATTTTTTTCTGGCTTTTTCGCTTGCGTTATCGGGTATAATGGCATATAATAATCCTCGATTTAAGGCTCTGTATTTATATAGTAAACGGGAGGTCTTTGCTTGAAACAGGACCAGAAAAAACGGATCTGCATTCTCTTCGGAGGAGTCTCTCCCGAGCATGAAGTTTCGCTTTCAACGGCTACTTCGATTTTGAACAATATTGACCGCTCTCTGTTTGAAATATACCCTGTTGGCATAACAAAAGACGGGAAGTGGTATCTATATACAGGCGACGTTTCCCTACTGGCAGACGGCAGATGGGAAACGTCCGGAAAGACAGTTCCGGCAATACTATCACCGGTCCGCGGCGACGGTCTTTTGGTATTTGAAAATGATAATGTAACACGTATAAAAATCGACTGTGTTTTTCCCGCGCTGCACGGCGAAAACGGCGAGGACGGGTCCATGCAGGGACTTTGCAGCATCGCGGGCATACCCTGTGTCGGGGCAATGGTCGCGGCGTCCGCCGTTTCCATGGATAAGGTCCTGACCAAGTCTGTCGTTCAACGGCTGGGTATCAGGCAGGCGGATTATGTCGTGATCACACGCCACGAGGCTTCCCGGGGTTTTGATGATATCGTGGGCCGCATTGAGTCGGCCTTCAGTTATCCTGTATTCGTAAAGCCTTCAAATACGGGCTCATCGGTCGGGATAAGCAAGGCAAAGAGCAGCACCGAGCTGGTCGAAGCCATCGCCGGAGCCCTGCGATATTCAGACAAGGTCCTAGTTGAAGAATTTTTTGACGGACGCGAAATAGAGGTCGCCGTACTCGGGAACGATACCCCGCAGGCATCGGTGTGCGGAGAAATAAAACCCGGAGACGAGTTTTATACTTACGAAGACAAGTACATAAACGGCGTAGCGACCCTGCATATTCCCGCCGACCTTCCCGAAGAGACTTCGGAAAAAGTGCGGCAGTATGCCTGCGAGATCTATTCCGCCATCGGTTGTGCAGGACTGAGCAGGGTCGACTTCTTTGTTCACAAGACTACTGGCGAAATATGCTTCAACGAGATCAATACCATGCCGGGCTTTACCCCGATCAGCATGTATCCAAAGCTGTGGGAGTACTGCGGCATTCCATATACTGAGCTTATAACGCGGCTTATTATGCTGGCATTGGATGAAAAATAACGTTTTGTCGGAGGACAATATGGATCAGCGCCCGATTGGGGTTTTTGACTCCGGTCTCGGAGGGCTTACCGTTCTGAAGGAACTGCGTAAAGTCCTTCCCGGAGAAGACTTTATATATTTTGGCGACACAGGCCGGGTTCCGTATGGAAGCCGCTCGAAGGAAACCATAATAAAATACGCAAGGCAGGACATGCGCTTTCTGAAAACATTTGACGTCAAGGCCGTACTTGTCGCCTGTTGTACGGTCTCTTCCCTTTGGAACGAGATCGAAAACGAGTTCGACATACCATCGGTCAGCGTTGTGGCCCCTTCCGCACGCCACGCGGTCGAAGAGACCTCAAACGGAAAGATCGGGGTGATCGGGACATCAGCCACGATCAACAGCCGGGCATTCAGGACCGAGATACTTAAGCTGCAGCCGAATGCGGAAGTTTTCGGCATCCCATGCCCGCTCTTTGTCCCCCTCGTGGAGAACGGACGGATAAGACCCGGTGACGTCGTCATTGAAACCGTGGCCAAAGAATATCTTGAACCCTTTGCCGAATTCGGGTGCGACACGCTGATAATGGGGTGCACGCATTACCCTCTTCTTGAACCTGTCATTTCGAATATAATGCCCGGTGTGCGTCTTATCAATGTGGGAGTATCATCGGCAATCAAACTTAAGCACATACTAAGTATCAGCGGGCTGTTGTCGGACAGAGGCGGAAACGGTTCTGTAGATTATTTCGTCAGTGACGACACAGGCAATTTCAGCGAACTTGCATCAATGTTCCTGGAACAAAACATAAGCAGCAGCGTCAGAAAAGTAGATATCGACAAGTTCTGATTTCGTCGGCACGGCGGCGAACCGGCTATGACTTCAAACATAAAATTTGCGATATACGTTTGCTGCCTTTATACTAGATAATATAAATCGAAAGTTACAGAGAGGAGCATTCCCATGAAAGACAATGTCCTCATATCCATCTCTGGAAGCCATATATATGAAAATTATACCGAGGACCTCCTTGAGATGGTCACTACCGGATCATATCAGGAAAAGGACGGAGTCTATACCATCACTTATTCCGAAACCGAGCCCAATAATTCGGGATCATATAAAACGACGCTGACTATAGATCCAAACAGGAAAATAACCGTCGTCCGCGAGGGGGAAATCTCCTCGCACATGATATTCGAACAGGGGCAAAAGCACCTGATCTACTACGACACCGATTTCGGCGCCATGACCGTCGGCGTCAGCGCCAACCGCATCAATACTAGGCTCTCCGAAAACGGCGGCGAGATCGAGATCGTATACTCCATTGAAATAGATCAATCGGTGGCTTCCGACAATATCCTGAAGCTGAACGTCCGCAAGACCAAGCCATATACACTGAGCTGATCCTTCGCTTTGTTACTATAATATGCTTTGTGCTTCTGCGTACAAAAGAAAGGACGAAAAAATGAAGATCAAAAAAATCCTGTCCATGCTGCTGTGTGCCGTCCTGATCGCCGCTGCCGCGGCAACGACCGCTTCCGCCGCTACATACACCGAAAAGCTGGAAGAACTGGCAGCGATAATCAGGGAAGCCGGCCTTTACTCATCCGAAGACGACGATCCCATCATGAAAGCACTCGAGCGCTACTTTACCGATAACCCCGATAAATTTGCCGAATTCGCCAATTACGTCTTTCAGACTCACGACGTCTACTCGCACTACTACACCGCCGAGGACTATGAAAAGCTTTATCCCAAAGCCACCAAGTATGTCGGTATAGGCGTGGAAATGGACGACACCCGGAGCGGCGGCAACTTCATCAAGAATGTCTTTGAAGGATCGCCTGCAGAGCAGGCCGGCATTTTGCCCGGAGACGAGATCGTCAGTGTCGACGGAGTAGACGTTACTTCATACTCATTGCCAAGCCTTACGTCGCTGATACGGGGCGATGAGGGGACCGAGGTCGTGATAGGCATAAGGCGGGAGAACAGGCCTGTCATAATCGAATTCAGGCTCACAAGGCAGCCGATCACTGTTTCCAACATCGAGTTTGAAGATATGGGCGACGGTGTCGCATACATAAAGATCCTCAGGTTCGGAGACCTGAAAACGTTCTTCGATTTCGCCTACCTGTACATCGAACTTCCGGACATGGGTTTCAAATCTGTGATCTTTGACGTCCGGGATAACCCGGGAGGAAGCCTGGATGTCCTGCTGAACATCCTCAACTATATCGTTCCCGAAGCGGGAATGGACCTTATGTCCATCTATACCAGGGAAAACGGACACGAAGTCTATACTTCTACCGGCCTGGGCTGGCAGCCTGAAAAGATGGTCGTTCTGGTCAACGAGAACACCGTTTCCGCCGCCGAAGTATTCGCCGGCACGCTGAAAAACCTCGGCTGCGCGGTACTGGTCGGCAAACAGACCTACGGCAAAGGTCTCGGACAGTACCACCTTACCCTGGAAGACGGTTCGGTCGCAATCATCACGAATTTCGAAATAAAGCCGGCCGGCAATGAAAGCTACAACGGCAGGGGCATAGTTCCCGATCTCATAGTCTCCCAGGGGACAGCAAAATATCCGATGCCGAAGCTGGGAACGCTCTCGCATGCAAATTCGATCAAGTTGGGTGAGGTATCCGAATCTGTCTATCAGCTTGAACTGAGGCTCCACCTGTTGGGCTATCTTACCGATACACCCGACAATACATTCGATTCGAGGACGCTCTATGCGGTCCAGTCTTTCGCCAGGGAACATGGTCTCCGAGTCCTCGGTTACGCCAGCGGCAACATGATATATCATCTGAATCTTGCTGTAGAAGAACTTTCAAAAAAGACGGTCTCTGTGGACACCCAGCTTGAAACTGCCGTCAAAATAGCAAAAGGTTACTTAAATCCCACGATTTCACATTAAAGACTTATATACTCATATATCTATAGTTTCGTTATAGTATGATTTCGGTATAATACGGTTATTCGGACATATAATAAAATACGCAAAACAGGGTCCTGTCTTGCGTATTTTTCTTATTATCGAGGTATATGCAATGAAGATGTCCGAAAAGCAATACGGAAAATACGTAAAGGAAAAGTCCCCAAAGTCCCCGCTGGGACGCGACATGCTGTTTGCGTTCCTCATAGGCGGCGCGATCTGTACCGTGGGCCAGGTCGTAAACAACATACTGCTCAAAATCATGCCGAATGTTCCTGATGCATCGGCAATGACATCGGTATGCATGGTGTTCCTTGGGGCATTTCTCACTGCCCTTCGCATATATGATAACATAGCGAAATATGGCGGTGCCGGTACTTTGGTGCCGATCACCGGGTTTGCCAACGCAATGGTTTCTCCCGCCATGGAGTTTAAGTCTGAAGGGATCATAACCGGACTTTGCACAAAAATGTTCACCATAGCGGGACCAGTGATAGTGTTCGGACTTATCGCCTCCTATATTTACGGCATCTATCTGCTCATATTCGGATAGCGTCAGTCTCGCATGCTGAGCGAGATCCTCTTTTTCTCCACATCGACTGACAATACAGTGACTTCTACCTGGTCCCCCACTTTGACCACTTCCGACGGGTGCTTTATATACCTGTCCGCAAGCCTTGAGATGTGAACCAGGCCGTCCTGGTGCACGCCTATATCCACAAACGCGCCGAAGTCTATAACGTTGCGTACCGTACCGCGAAGCTTCATGCCCGGTTTGAGATCCGAAATGTCCAGCACATCCTTGCGAAGGATGGGTTGCGGCAATTCATCCCTCGGATCCCTGCCGGGCTTTTTCAGCTCGTTTAATATGTCCCGAAGAGTCGGGATCCCGATGCCGCAATGATCGGCTATGGCTTCAAGTCCGGCCTGCTCCACTTTTTCTGTCAGTTTATCTGTCTTTCCGGTGCGTATATCCTCTTCCGTCACACCGCAGAAAGACAATATTTTTCTTGCCGCATCATAGGATTCCGGATGGACCGCCGTATTATCCAGCACATCATCGCTTTCGGGCACACGCAAAAAACCTGCGCACTGCTCATATGCCTTAGGTCCCAGTTTAGGTACTTTCAGCAGCTGCGACCTTTTTGTGAACTTGCCCTCTTTTTCGCGGTATGCAACAATGTTTTTGGCGACTGAAGCGGATATTCCCGAGATGTACGACAACAGCGATACCGATGCCGTATTCAGGTCAACGCCCACCTTATTGACACAGTCCTCCACGACCCCTCTCAAAGCTTCTCCGAGCCTTGCCTGCGGCAAGTCATGCTGGTACTGGCCAACCCCGATCGACTTCGGGTCGATCTTTACGAGTTCTGCCAGCGGGTCCTGCAGACGACGTGCTATCGAGACCGCACTTCTGAGCGAGACGTCATAGTCCGGAAACTCCTCAGCCGCAAGCTTTGACGCGGAATAGACCGAAGCACCCGCCTCGCTTACGACCATGTAGGACACGTCAAGGCCGCACTCCGATATCATGTCGGCTACGAAAATCTCCGACTCCCTGGATGCTGTCCCGTTGCCAATGGCTATGACCTCAACACCATGCTTTTCGATAAGCCTGATCAGTTCACGTCTTGCGTCCTCGATACGGTTTTGAGGAGGTGTGGGGTATACCACGGATGTATCCAGGAGACGTCCGGTCTCATCCACAACAGCTATTTTGCATCCCGTGCGGTAAGCCGGATCGAGCCCCAGGACGGTCTTACCCTTGAGCGGCGGCTGCATCAGCAGGTGGTTGAGGTTCATGGCAAACATCCTGATTGCCTGCTCATCCGCTTTCTCCGTCAGGCTGTTGCGCACTTCCCTTTCGATCGACGGGAATATCAGCCTCGCATATGCGTCGTCGACAGCCTCGCGCACCAACCCCGTAAGGGTCCCCTCACCTTTCAGCGTCCTGCGGTACATCAGGTTCTTCGTGACCGATTCGTCTGCCCTGATTGCGACTTTCAGGAATCCCTCCCGCTCCCCGCGGTTGATGGCAAGTATCTGGTGGCTCTGGACCCTGTCCACCGGTGAACTGAATTCATAATATGTGCTGTAAACCGAATCTTCTTCTTTCGCTGCGACCGACTCGATGCGTCCATATTTCATCGTATACTCGCGTATCGCCTTTCGCACGGACGCATTATCCGATATCCACTCGGCTATGATATCCTTCGCACCGTTCAAGGCGTCCTCGACGGTTTCCACACCCTTTTCGGCATCTATAAAAGCAGCGGCCAGTCCTGCCGGATCTGCATCGTTGGCTTCCTGTGCGTAGATCGCTTCTGCCAGCGGCTCAAGGCCCTTTTCTTTCGCAACGGTCGCCCTCGTGCGGCGCTTCGGCCTGTACGGACGGTATATATCTTCAAGCTCCGCAAGGACAGTAGCGCTTTCGATGGCCTGTTTAATCTCCTCGGTCATCTTTCCCTGTTCGTCTATCAGCTTGTATATCTCATTGCGCCGCTGGTCCAGGTTCTGCAGGTAGGCATAGCGCTCGGAGAATGCCCTCAGCGTCTGGTCGTCTACCGAACCTGTCAGCTCCTTGCGATATCGGGCAATAAAGGGAATTGTGTTTCCTTCTTCCAACAGCTTGATGATATTGGCGGCATGTTCTTTTTTAAGGTTGAATTCCTCGGACAGGGGAACAACGTATCTCTCCATACACAGTCTCCGTTCCAATCTTGTCATTTTTTCTTCTTTGGTATATACCATTCTAAAAAACACACCGACTATTTTATCATAAATGATTCCATCCTGAAAGCATTTTCATGTGCAGGAGCATACAAGTTGATTCTTGCCTTTATCCGTCATATTTAATATAATTGTTCATAAGGTGAAGTATATGCGGTGCCTATTATTATACGGAGCGTGATGTTTTATGATCCTGAAATATCTGGGAACCGGTTCTTCCGAAGGCATCCCTTCCCCGTTCTGCACCTGCAGGGTCTGCACCCATGCCAGGAAGCATGGTGGGACGGAAATACGGCACCGCACTTCCGCGATAATCGACAATGAACTGCTGATCGACGTCACTCCCGACACTTTTTCCCAATCTGTCTCATTGGGGATCGATTTGAGCCGGCTGAAATACATACTTTTCACACATACACACTCCGATCACTTTTATGTACGTGAACTGATAAATATTTTGCCGATATACGCACATCGAAAAAGCAGGGGCAATATCACCGTCCTTTCTTCTTCCTACGCCATAGAAGAGATCAGGAACACATTAGGAGAAGATGATTTTTCGGCCCTATCGCAGCACATCGATTTTACCGAACTTGCAGCATTTACACCGTATACCCTGGGCGATTTTACCGTCACGGCCCTGCAGGCCCGCCATCCCTCGCAATCCCCGTACATATACCTCATCGAGAAGCAAGGCCGCCGCATACTCTATGCCAACGACACAGGATATCTGCCCGAAGCTACATGGGATTATATCGCGGGCATACACCTCGATATCGTAAGCCTGGATTGCACACATCTGACCGAAAGCGGTACGGCCGGCCATATGTGCATCGAAGACGACATAACCACGATCCGAAGGCTCTTCCAGCTCGGAAATGTGAATAACCGAACGGTTTTTGCCGCTACGCACTTTTCCCACAACGGAAACCTGACACACAGCGAAATTGATGAAAGGCTCCGCCTCCACGGCATCATAACTTCTTACGACGGTCTTGAAATCAGGGTATAGTTGAACCGTCGATAAGGTTAGCCGCGTAGCTGAAATTCCAGCGAGAGATCCAACTTTAACTCATCCGGAACATATGTCCGGAGTATGTCCGATATGCACCCTGAGCATATATCACTAGAGGAAAACAATCACATAAAGTCAAACGACACGAGGATTTCCCCGTGTCGTGCGTTTTTTCGGTAATATGCGATTTATAAGTGCAGCAGAACAAATGCTCATACGCACATGGCTTACCTGAAAAGGCTGATTAATCCACCAGTTCAAGCACTGCCATCTCGGCTGCGTCACCTCTGCGAGGTCCGATGCGCACTATGCGTGTATATCCGCCGTTGCGCTCGGCGTACTTCGGTGCGATCTCGTCGAAGAGCTTTTTGACGACATCCTCTTTGGTTATATAAGCCAGGGCAAGACGCCTTGAAGCCAACGTTTTCTTCTTGCCGAGAGTGACCATCTTCTCAGCAACAGAAGAAACTTCCTTGGCACGGGTCACGGTCGTTTCGATCTTCCCGTTTTCAAGAAGATAGGTGACCATCGCCCTCAACATAGCGCGCCGCTGAGCACTTGTCCGTCCCAATTTCCTGGGCATTTTGATGCAACCTCCTTAAGGTATCAAATCATTTTGAAGGGAATCGGTATCGATTTCAGCTTTCCTCCTTGGCAAGGCTGAGATTGAGGGCCGCCAGCTTGCTTACGACCTCGTCGAGGGACTTTCGCCCGAGATTGCGGACCTTCATCATGTCCGCTTCAGTCTTGCTGATCAGATCTTCAACTGTATTGATACCTGCACGTTTGAGGCAGTTAAAGGAACGAACCGACAGGTCAAGCTCTTCGATGGTCATTTCGAGCACTTTATCGCGCTGTGCTTCGGTCTTCTCAACGACTGTCGACGTCGCGCTGATCGCTTCAGAGAGATTCGTGAACAGATTGAGGTGGTCGGAAAGGATCTTCGCACCCAGGCTCACAGCGTCTCTTGCAGAAATGGTCGCGTTCGTCCAAACCTCAAGAGTCAATTTGTCAAAGTCGGTCATATTTCCTACACGGGTATTCTCTACCGAGTAGTTGACCTTCCGAACCGGTGAGTATAGTGAATCCACCGGGATTACCCCAATTATCGTCTGAGGCGGTTTATTTCGCTCGGCCGGTACATACCCCCTGCCATGGTTCAGGGTGAGCTCCATGTTAAGGGTGGCATTCGGTCCGAGAGTTGCTATATGGGCTTCAGGATTGATTATTTCTACTTCTCCGTCTGTCTTTATATCGCCTGCAACAACTTCGCGTGGTCCGGTAGCTTCAATATAGACCGTTTTAGGTCCGGGACTGTGCAGCTTAGCAACGATCCCTTTCACGTTGAGTATGATCTCAGTGACGTCTTCCTTAACTCCGGCTATCGTTGAAAACTCATGCAGTACATTGGCGATCTTGACACTGGTGACGGCGGTGCCGGGGAGCGACGACAGCAAAACACGTCTGAGCGAATTGCCCAAGGTTGTGCCGTAGCCCCTCTCAAGGGGTTCAACGATGAACTTGCCATATGACAAATCATCTTCAGATCCCAAACATTCGATTCTAGGCCTTTCAATTTCTACCATGACGTACACCCTCCTTCGTCAAGTTACCAGCTTTTCCAATTCCCAAAAACCGCGATAGGTATATATATAAACCTTACGATACGGATTACTTAGAATACAACTCGACAATGAGGTGCTCCTCAACGGGGAAGTCAATATCCTCTCGTTCGGGTAAAGCAGTCACGGTTCCCTGAACCGCATCTCTGTCAAAATCAAGCCATCTCGGCGGTACTCTTGAAGCGTTGGCCTCAAGGACTGCTTTGAACTTCTCAAGTTTACGGCTGGATTCCTTCAGTGCGATCACGTCACCGGGCTTGACGAGGTAAGACGGTATGTTGACCTTACGTCCGTTAACGGTGAAATGCCCGTGGCGAACAAGCTGACGTGCTTCTGGCCTAGACATTGCCATGCCAAGACGGTAAACTACATTGTCAAGGCGGCTTTCAAGAATCTGAAGGAGATTTGTACCGGTCACGCCGGGCTTTCTCTCAGCCATTTCGAAATACTTTCTGAACTGGCTTTCGAGGACCCCATAGTAACGACGGGTCTTCTGCTTTTCGCGGGACTGCAGCCCGTACTCGCTGAGTTTCTTGCGTCCCTGCCCGTGCTGTCCGGGGGGATAATGGCGGCGGTCAACGGGGCACTTGTCCGAATAACATTTATCGCCTTTCAGGAAAAGCTTCTGCCCCTCTCGGCGGCAAAGCCTGCACACGGCATCGGTATATCTTGCCATCTATTGTTACACCTCCAAATTCATTAGACGCGCCTGCGCTTTGGCGGACGGCATCCGTTGTGGGGGATGGGGGTGACGTCTTTGATCATATTGACCTCCAACCCCGCAGCCTGCAAGGCACGAATCGCAGCCTCGCGGCCGGAACCCGGACCCTTCACATAGACCTCTACGGTCTTGAGTCCATGCTCCATTGCTGCCTTTGCTGCCGCTTCGGCGGCAGACTGTGCCGCAAAGGGGGTGGACTTTCTTGAACCGCGGAAACCGAGTCCGCCGGCTGAAGCCCATGAGATCGCATTGCCGTGGAGATCGGTGATGGTGACTATGGTGTTGTTGAAGGAAGAACTGATGTGTGCGGCGCCCTTTTCTATGTTCTTGCGCTCACGGCGCTTCTTTGTCGCAGTACGTCTTTTCGGTGCTGCCATTACATTTTTCCTCCTTACTTCTTCTTACCCGCTATGGTGCGCTTCGGACCTTTGCGGGTACGTGCATTGGTTTTTGTACGCTGTCCGCGTACAGGCAAACCTCTGCGATGACGAATGCCTCTGTAGCATCCGATCTCGCTGAGTCGCTTGATGTTCATTGCCACGTCGCGGCGAAGGTCGCCTTCGACATGATAGTTCTTTTCAATATATTCACGAAGCCTTGACGCTTCGTCTTCGGTGAGATCCTTGACTCTCGTGTCCGGATTTACGCCCGTCGCTGCCAGAATGTCTTTGGACAATTTTCTTCCAATGCCGTAGATATAGGTGAGACCGATCTCAATCCTCTTATCCCTTGGCAGGTCAATGCCGGCTATACGCGCCATATTCTACAAGCACCTCCTGTTAGCCTTGTCTCTGCTTATGCTTCGGGTTTTCACAGATTACCATTATTTTGCCCTTGCGGCGAATGATCTTGCACTTCTCGCACATGGGCTTTACAGACGGTCTGACTTTCATTGTAAACCTCCAAAACTGCGTGCGGTAAAACCGCGCTTCGATTTCCACTGATAGACGCGCCAAGCGTCTTTATATTACTCTATTCGGTCGACTGGTTACTACTTGGATCTCCAGGTTATCCGGCCTCTGGTAAGGTCATATGGGGACATCTGGACTGTAACTTTATCGCCGGGCAGTATCCGAATGAAGTTCATCCTCAACTTACCGGAAATATGTGCCAGTATCTGATGCCCGTTACCGATGTCCACATGGAACATTGCATTTGGCAATGCCTCGACTACGGTGCCTTCCAGTTCAATGACATCTTCTTTTGCCACAAACGCTTCCCCCTTGCATCAGAATATCAAAAAGGTCAACCAAACTCACAGAATTTCACTGCCTGACGTCAAAATCTCAGGTCCATCTTCGGTGATCAGTATGGTATTCTCGTAATGCGCCGAAGGTTTCCCGTCCACGGTTACGACCGTCCAATTGTTAGACAGCACGCGCACCTCAAAGGTGCCCATATTAATCATCGGTTCAACGGCGATCACCATGCCCGGGACCAGCCTCGGCCCGTGACCTGGTTTTCCGAAATTCGGTACTTCCGGTGCCTCATGCAGGTGGCTTCCGACTCCGTGTCCGACAAACTGCCGGACGACTGAATAGCCCCTTGCCTCGGCATAGTTTTGGATAGCGCTTGAGATGTCGGATACTCTGTATCCTGCCCTGGCAAATTTGATGCCTTCATAGAAACATTGTCTAGTGGTCTCGATCAGCGCCATAACTTCCTTGGAAACGTTGCCTACCGGAAAAGTGGCGGCGCAATCTCCGTGATATCCCTCGTAACACGCTCCGACATCGACCGAAACGATGTCACCCTCAAGTATTACGCGGTCACCGGGTATGCCGTGGATTACTTCTTCGTTGACAGAGATGCAGGCACTTGCCGGAAACCCTCCGTAACCTTTGAAAGAAGGTACTGCGTTCTCAGAACGAATATATCTTTCGATCTCAGCATCGATCTCCGCAGTGGTTATGCCGGCCCTGATGAGTTTGCCCGCCATGATCAGGGCATTTTTCGCTATTCGGCCGGCCTGACGCAACAAGAGTATCTCCGCAGGTGATTTAATGTTTATCATATCACACACTCAATGCCTCAAGGATAAGCTTCCTTATCTCATCGACAGGCCCTGTGCCTTCGACCGATTTCAGCTTCCCTTTATTCCTGTAGTAATCCTTGAGAGGTTCCGACTGCTTGTGGTAAACGTCCAAACGAGCTCTGACTGTCTCCGGCTTGTCATCCTCACGGACTGTCAGCGCTCCGCCGCACTCATTGCAGATGCCGCTTCTTGCCGTATCATCATACTTAATATGATATGTCTTACCACACTTGCTGCAGACGCGTCTGCCTGTTAAGCGCTTTTCTATGTCAGCATCAGGTACTTCCAATGATATAACATAGTCAATATCGGTGATTCTGTCCAGGGCTTCCGCCTGATGTATCGTCCTCGGAAATCCGTCCAGAATATAACCGTTTTTACAGTCTTCGCGGGCCAGGCGCTCCCCGATGACCTCAAGAACCGTTTCATCGGGTACGAGCATTCCCGCGTCGATGTATTCCTTGACCTTCAGTCCGATCTTCGTACCCTTTTGCATCTCCTCACGAAAGATAGCGCCGGTCGATATCGTCGGTATGGATAGCTCCCTGCTGATGAACTCAGCCTGTGTTCCTTTACCCGAACCGGGCGCCCCAAGAAGGATAAGCTTCATGTCCTACACCCTTATTCCAGGAAGCCTTTGTAATGCCTCATCATCATCTGGGCTTCAAGCTCCTTGACTGTCTCAAGGGCAACTCCGACTACGATCAGCAGCGATGTTCCACCGATCGACAAGCCGGCTATGTTGATCGCCTTGTTGAGGATAATGGGCAATATTGCTATGATGCCAAGGAACAGAGCTCCGAAAAGGGTTATCTTCCTGAGTACTTTACCGATGAAATCGGACGTCGGTTTACCGGGTCTGAACCCCGGGACGAAACCGCCGTTCTTCTTCATATTGTTGGCGATTTCCTGCGGGTTGAACTGGATCGCTGCATAGAAGTAGCTGAACGCGATTATGAGAATGAACAGGATCAGGGCATATATCAAAGAAGTATTTTCAATGCCTTTGAGCACTCCAGCCCAGAAAGTGCCTTCCTTCGGTGCCGGGAAGAATGCCGCGATCGTTGCCGGGAAAGTGGCTATCGACTGGGCAAATATGATCGGCATGACGCCCGACATGTTGACCTTCAGGGGCAGGTGTGTCGACTGTCCGCCGTACATTTTCCGTCCGACTACTCTTTTTGCGTACTGCACCGGTATCCTGCGTTCTGCATTTGTTATAAATACCACGAATGCAACTACAAGGATCATACCGATCAAGAGCAAAACTACAGTCAACCAGCTGATTCTGCCTTCTCTGACATAGTTTGCCAGAGATGTAAACATTGTTGGGAATCTGGACACTATCGAGGTAAACAGTATTATTGAAATGCCGTTTCCTATGCCAAACTCTGTTATCTGCTCACCAAGCCACATGATGAATGCGGATCCTGCCGTGAAAGACAGTACTATGACCAGACCGGTCCAGAACCCCGACTCTGTAACGAAACCGAAGTTACGAATCGTTGTATAATATGCAAAGCCTGTAAGCAAGGCGATTGCAACAGTTACATAACGTGTGATCTTCTCAAGCTTCTTCCGGCCTTCTTCACCCTCTTCCTTCTGCAGCCGTTCAAGAGCTGGAATAGCTACGGTAAGAAGCTGAATAATGATCTGCGCATTGATGTAGGGTTGGATGGACAGTGCAAACACGGTGGCGTAAGAGAACGCACCTCCGGACATGACGTCCATGAACCCGAAGAACGTGTTAGAAAAAGTGCTTGAGAACATAGCCTGCAAGGCTGTCTGATCGATAAAAGGTACAGGGATCGAGGCGCCAAGGCGGTAAATCAGGAGTATGAACAATGTAAACAATAATTTCCTTCGCAAGTCGGGTATTTTCCACGCATTGCGTATTGTCTCGATCAATTCCTATACCTCCTCCGTCTTTCCTCCGGCTGCTTCGATCTTTTGGCGGGCTGTTTCCGAGAACGCCGCCGCAACGACCGTAAGCTTCTTGGTGAGCTCTCCGTCACCGAGGACCTTTACGCCGTCCCGGACTCTTCCTATCAAACCCTTTGAACGGAGAGCTTCGACGTCTACAACACTTCCGTCTTCAAAGACTTCAAGCTGACCGACATTGACGGTGGCATATTCTTTGCCAAATATATTGACGAAACCGCGCTTCGGAACACGTCTCACGAGGGGCATCTGACCTCCCTCGAAGCCGGCGCGGACGCCGCCGCCCGAACGGGCCCACTGGCCCTTATGTCCGCGGCCTGCCGTCTTGCCGTTGCCTGTACCGATTCCGCGCCCTACGCGCTTTCTTTTCTTCGTTGAACCCGGGTTAGGGGCAAGCTCATGCAAATTCATCTTCGTGAGCCTCCTTATTTAACTTCCTCTACCTTCAGCAAATAGCCGATCTGAGCTATTTTACCGCGGGTGGAGGGGTTGTCGGGCTGCACTGTCGTGTCGCTGATCCTGCGAAGTCCCAGTGACTCGGCGGTAGCCCTGTGTTTTTTCAGACGTCCGCTGAGACTTTTTACCAAAGTTATCTTTAATTGTGCCATGTGTCCACGGACCTCCTTATCCTAATATCTGAGCCGGTGCCTTGCCTCTTACGCGAGCAACGTCCTCAACGCTCTTAAGAGCTTTCAGGCCTTCCATCGTGGCTTTTACCACGTTCTGAGGATTGTTGGAGCGCAGGCACTTTGTACGGATATCACGGATGCCGGCAGCTTCCATGACCGCACGAACAGGTCCGCCGGCTATAACACCGGTACCGGGCGCGGCAGGCTTCATAAGCACTTGAGCGGCGCCGAATTTTCCGATCGTCTCATGGGGGATCGTCGTATTGTACAGGTTGATCTTTACAAGGTTTTTCTTTGCGTCCTCAATACCCTTGCGGATGGCATCGGGAACTTCGGATGCCTTGCCGTGGCCGAATCCTACGATCCCGTTTCCGTCCCCTACAACGACAAGTGCGGAGAACTTGAAAATGCGTCCGCCCTTGACCGTCTTTGATACACGGTTCAGGGAAACGACTTTTTCCTTCAGCTCAAGGGTATCGGGGTCAAGTTTCAACGCTCTATTATAAGCCATCTTGTTGTTTCCTCCCGTCAAAACTTCAGTCCGTTTTCGCGAGCGCCGTCGGCAAGTTCTTTGACTCGCCCGTGATAGATATAGCCACCACGGTCAAACACAACTCTTTCAATGCCGCAGGCCTTGCCACGCTCTGCGATAAGCTTACCGACTTCCCTGGCGATCTCCTTCTTCGTTCCTTCAGAAGGAATGCTCTTGTCAAGGGAGGAGGCGGCTGCAAGCGTACGGCCGTTTACATCGTCAATAAGTTGAGCATATATGTGCGATAGGCTGCGGAATACGCAAAGACGGGGGATTTCGGGAGTTCCCGAAACTTTAGCGCGAATTCTCCTGTGCCTTTTCAAGCGTTGGGCATTAGAATCAGGTTTTCTTACCATTTAGGCACACCTCTCTTTAATCATCTTACTTCTTAGCACCGGTTTTACCCTCTTTGCGGCGTACGACTTCGCCAACATAACGGATGCCCTTGCCCTTATACGGTTCAGGCGGGCGTTTCATACGGATTTCCGCTGCCATCTGTCCGACTTTTTGCTTGTCGGGACCGCTGACCACGATCCTGTTTGGTGCCGGGACTTCAATCGAAATGTCGCTGTTTTCCTCAAAAATCACCTGATGGGAATAGCCCAGGTTCAGTACGAGCTGCTTTCCCTGTTTTTGAGCGCGGTAGCCGACTCCTTCAATATGAAGTTCCTTCTTGTATCCTTCTGTGACGCCGACGACCATATTGTTTATGAGCGTGCGGGTCAGACCATGAAGGGCGCGATTTTCCTTTTCGTCATTAGGACGGGTAACGTTTATTCTGTCACCGTTGAGTTCGATCTTTATTGCAGGGTGAAACGACTGGGTAAGAGTTCCCTTGGGCCCCTTGACGGTTACCGTGTTGTTCTCTCCAAGCGTGACCTGTACTCCTGCAGGCACGGCGACAGGATTTTTACCGATTCTTGACATGCCGTACCTCCTTACCACACGAACGCAAGGACTTCTCCACCGACATTGGCAGCTCTTGCAGCCTTGTCGGTCATTACGCCCTTGGGTGTTGAAATTATTGCGATTCCAAGTCCGTTGAGGACTTTCGGAAGCTGATCAGTGCCAACGTAGACGCGCATACCGGGTTTTGACACGCGGCGCAGACCTGAAATGGCGCGCTCTTTGCCGTTCACATACTTAAGTGTGATGCGAATTATGCCCTGCTTGCCGTCGTCGATTAGCTGATAAGCGGCAATATATCCCTCTTCCCGAAGTATTTCAGCTATTGCCTTTTTCATATTTGAAGCGGGAATGTCAACCGTATCGTGCTTTGCGGCACTTGCGTTTCTTATACGGGTGAGCATATCCGCAATGGGATCGGTTACGTGCATACTTCTGCCTCCTTACCAACTGGCTTTTCTTACGCCGGGGATTTGGCCCTTATAGGCCAGTTCCCTAAAGCAGATTCGGCACACGCCGAAATTCCGAAGGTAAGCATGCGGCCTGCCACAAATCTTACAGCGGTTGTATTTGCGTGTCGAGAATTTGGGCTCTGCCTGCTGCTTCAAAATCAAGGATTTTTTAGCCATATGTGCCTCCTCAGGATTTTGCGAAGGGCATCCCCATGAGCGAAAGGAGCTCACGTGCCTCTTCATCGGTTTGCGCGGTCGTACAAATGACTATGTTCATACCGCGTATCTTCTCGATCTTGTCGTAATCTATTTCAGGGAATATGAGCTGTTCAGTCAGGCCGAGTGCGTAATTTCCTCTGCCGTCGAATGCATTGGGATTTACGCCGCGGAAGTCGCGAACTCTCGGGAGCGCAACGTTGAGAAGCTTGTCAAGGAATTCCCACATGCGGTTTTGCCTGAGAGTTACCTTTACACCGACCGGCATTCCGGCACGGACCTTGAAGTTAGCGACAGACTTCTTAGCCTTCGTTACGACAGCTTTCTGGCCGCTGATTGCAGTGATGTCGCGGACAACCGCCTCGAGCATTTTGGGGTTGTCTCTGCAGTCGCCGCAGCCGACATTGATGATCACCTTGTCGATCTTCGGGATCTGCATGACGTTCTTATATCCGAACTTCTTCATCAGGGCGGGGACGACAGATTCCGTGTATTTTTCTTTCAAGCGGGGTACGTACATTGCTCATCCTCCTCCCTATATATTTGCTCCGCATTTTTTGCATACGCGGGTCTTATTGCCATCGGCATCGATTTTGTGAGCAAGTCGTGTTGGCTTTGAGCACTTGGGGCATACGCGCATGACCTTGCTGGCGCGGATATATCCCTCTCTCTCGATTATTCCGCCGGCTTCACCCTGCCTGCGGGGTTTCTGGTGCCTGGAGACGATATTTACGCCTTCGACCAGGACCATTCCGGTTGACGGATCGGTAGCCAGGACCTTGCCCTTCTTACCGACATCCTTGCCGGAAATGACAACTACTGTATCATCAGTTCTTACATGCAGTTTCATTTATTGACCTCCCTTATATCACTTCGGGGGCAAGCGATAGGATCTTCATATAGTCCTTGTCGCGAAGCTCTCGAGCGATGGGACCAAAGATGCGTGTTCCCCTGGGATTTTTGTCATCTCTTATGATAACGGCGGCATTCTCATCAAAACGGACATATGTCCCGTCTGCACGACGGACTCCCTTTGCGGTGCGGACTATGACCGCCTTGACGACCTCGCCTTTCTTGACAACTCCGCCGGGCGTTACCTTGCGGACCGACGCAATTATGACATCTCCGATGTTTGCATACTTGCGACCGGAGCCACCCAGAACCCTTATACATTTGAGCTCTTTTGCACCGGTGTTGTCAGCAACTCGGAGCAAACTCTCCTGTTGAATCATGGATTAACCCCCTTACTGTGCTTTCTGAATGATTTCCACCAGGCGCCATCTCTTTTCCTTGGACAGGGGGCGGGTCTCCATGACCTTTACCTTATCGCCTACGGTGCACTCATTCTTCTCGTCATGAGCTTTCAGTTTGTATGTCCTCTTAACGATCTTCTTATAGAGAGGATGACGGACCCTGTCCTGAACAGCTACGACTATCGTTTTATCCATTTTATCGGACACGACTATGCCCGTCATGGTTTTGCGAAAGTTTCTATCGCTCATCAGTTATATCCTCCTTCACGGGCACTACGCTTTATTGAGCTGTTTTTCACGGATAATCGTCTTGATGCGCGCGATGTCTTTCTTGACTGCAACGATCCTCATGGGATTATCCAGTTGATTTGTAGCGTGCTGGAGTCTCAGTTGAAAGAGATCCTTTTTGAGGTCGCCCAGTTTTTTCTCCAGCTCAGCCGGCGACATTTCCCTAATCTCTTTAGCCTTCATTTACGTCACCACCAGTCGCATCTTCGCGCTTGACAAACTTGCACTTTATCGGAAGTTTGTGCGCTGCCAGGCGCATTGCCTCGCGGGCTATATCTTCGGTTACGCCGGCCATCTCGAACATGACCCTGCCGGGTTTAACGACAGCAACCCAGTACTCCGGAGAACCTTTACCGGAACCCATTCGGGTCTCAGCCGGCTTCTCGGTGATGGGCTTGTCGGGAAAGATCTTGATCCAGACCTGTCCGCCGCGCTTTGTATAGCGGGTCATTGCTATACGGGCAGCCTCGATTTGATTTGATGTTATCCACGCGGGCTCAAGCGCCACTAAACCGTATTCGCCGTAAGTGACTGTAGTTCCACGGCTCGCCTTGCCTTTGAGACGGCCTCTCTGAACCCTGCGGTATTTGACTCTCTTAGGTAACAGCATCAGCTGTCTCCTCCTTCCTTGCGGGCATTGCCGCGGTTTGCTCCCGCATTATCCGGCTTATTGGCTTTGCTCTGTGAACGGCCTGACTGACGGCGGTCACGGCGATCGCGGCGGCGTTCGTTCTTCGGGCGGGGAGCTTCCAGCGAACGGGAAAGCTTGTGTCCCGATGTCTGCAGGACTTCGCCTTTATATATCCATACTTTTACGCCGATTTTGCCGTAAGTCGTATTAGCTTCTGCAAAACCATAATCAATGTCTGCGCGAAGAGTCTGAAGCGGAATGGTGCCCTCATGATAATGTTCTGAACGCGCGATTTCCGCGCCGCCGAGGCGTCCGGAGACATTCGTCTTTATTCCCCTGGCGCCCATTCTCATCGAGCGTCCCATGGCCTGCTTCATCGCACGTCTGAAAGAGATCCTCTTTTCAAGCTGGGAGGCTATGTTTTCGGCTACCAGCTGTGCGTTCAGGTCGGGTGTGCGGATCTCGATTATGTTGAGAGAAACCGGCTTTCCGACCATTTTCTCGATCTGGAGCCTCAACTTCTCGATTTCCTGGCCGCCCTTACCGATGACCATACCGGGACGTGCGCAGTGAATGAATACCTTCACTCTGGCTGTGTCGCGCTCAATTTCGATCTTTGGAACTCCCGCCGCGTACAGGGTTTCCTTGAGGTATTTGCGGATCTTGTAATCTTCCAACAGCAGGTCTCCGACCTTCTCGTTGGATGCATACCACCTGGAATCCCAGTCCTTTATGACGCCGACTCTAAGTCCATGCGGATTTACTTTCTGACCCATAATTACCTCCTGTTATTCCTTTTCCTTCAGCGCAATGGTGATGTGCGAAGTCCGTTTGTTTATGCGGTATGCACGACCGAATGCTCTGGGCCTGTATCTCTTGAGTATCGGTCCCGGGCTCGCAAAAACTTCGGAAATATACAGGCGCTGGGTATCCATCTCATGGTTGTTTTCGGCGTTGGCGATTGCGCTGTTCAGGAGTTTCAACATGTACTCGCATCCTGCCTTCGGTGTTTGCATCAGGATCGCTCGTGCGGTGTTAGTATCCTTACCCCGGATCAGGTCGCAGATGATCTGTACCTTTCTCGGAGAAATACGTGCGTATTTCAAATGTGCTCTTGCTTCCATCAAAGCGGCCTCCTTATCTTGAGGTCTTGCTTCCGGCATGGCCCCTAAAGGTCCTTGTCGGAGCAAACTCTCCAAGCTTGTGACCGACCATGTCTTCGGTTATATATACCGGAACATGTTTACGGCCATCGTGGACAGCAATTGTGTGTCCTACGAACTGGGGGAATATAGTCGAGGCCCTCGACCAGGTTTTGATGACCTTCTTTTCACCGGTCTCATTCATCTTTTCGATCTTCTTCAAAAGCTCGGGTGCCACGAACGGGCCCTTCTTGACGCTTCTACTCATGAATAGCCTCCTCCCCTCTATTTGCTGCCGCGACGTTTGACAATATACTTGTCAGTACGGTGATTCTTCTTACGTGTCTTGTAACCAAGGGTTGGCTTACCCCATGGAGTTACAGGGCTCGGCATACCGATCGGGCTCTTGCCTTCGCCGCCGCCGTGCGGGTGGTCGACCGGGTTCATCGCGGAACCGCGGACCGTCGGCCTTATGCCCATATGGCGTTTGCGTCCGGCCTTTCCTATATGCACGTTCTCATGATCTATGTTACCGACCTGGCCGATGGTGGCCTTGCAGTTCAGAGGAACCATGCGAACTTCGCCCGAAGGCAGACGTACCTGAGCCATCCTGTCGCCCTTGGCCATCAGCTGCGCGGCAGAACCTGCAGAACGTACCAGCTGGGCTCCCTTGCCGGGATAGAGCTCGATGTTGTGGATGAATGTACCTACCGGGATATTCTCTATCGGCAGGCAGTTACCGGGCTTGATATCAGCTCCGGTTCCGGAGACAACGGTGTCCCCGACATTCAATCCGACCGGGGCAATGATATATGCCAGTGTTCCGTCCTCGTACTTGATCAGTGCGATATTTGCAGAACGGTTCGGATCATATTCAATGGTCTGAACGACCGCAGGCATATCCAGTTTGTTGCGCTTAAAGTCGATTATGCGGTATTTCCGCTTTGCGCCGCCTCCGTGATGACGAACGGTGATACGTCCGTAAGAGTTGCGGCCGGCGGTCTTCTTCAATACCTCTACGAGGCTCTTCTCGGGCTTGACTTTGGAGAGCCCGGAAAAGTCGAGTACCGTCATGTGCCGCCTTGACGGCGTCGTCGGTTTGTAGGTCTTTATCGCCATTTTGCGTTACACTCCTTTTGACTTATTTCGGGCTTATACCATACCCTCGAAGAACTCGATCGGCTTGGAATCTTCGGTCAGGGTAACTATGGCTTTCTTCCAGTCGGGACGGCGTCCTACATATACACCTTGACGCTTCAGTTTGCCCTTGTAATTTATGGTGTTGATTTTGGCGACCTTAACTCCAAAAATCTCCTCCACGGCCTTCTTTATTTCAAACTTGTTGGCTTCCCTGTCAACTTCGAAGACGTATTTTTTGCTCTCTACGCCTTCCATCGACTGCTCGGTAATGATCGGGCGCCGGATGATATCATATACCGTCTTCATTAAGCAAATACCTCCTCAATGCGAGATACGGCTTGACGGTCAACAATGAATTTCTGTCCGTTGAGGATATCGTACACGTTGAGCACGTCAGCGATCGTCGTCTTAACGCCGGGGATGTTCCGGGCACTCAGGATGACGTTTTTCCTCGGATTCGGAGTAACGACAAGCGCGCTCTTTTCCGCACCGACAGCCTTCAGGAAGTTGACCATTGCCTTGGTCTTGATCTCGTTAAGCTCCAGATTGTCGACTACGATGATGTCACCGGCCAGAGCCTTTGAAGACAGTGCACTTTTCAGCGCAAGCCTTTTTGCCTTCTTGTTCAGCGAGAAGCGGTAGCTTCTTGGCTTCGGGCCGAATACTATTCCACCGTGTGTCCACTGCGGTGAACGGATGGATCCATGACGCGCACGTCCTGTTCCCTTCTGGCGCCATGGCTTGCGTCCGCCTCCGCTTACCTCGGCTCTTGTAAGCGTCGAATGTGTACCCTGTCTCCTGTTTGCCAGATAATTTCTGACAGCATCATGCATGACAGAAATGTTTGGGGTTATGCCGAATATTGCATCGGAAAGCTCGATTTCGCCGACCTGCTTTCCGGTCATATCATATACTGCTGCTTTTGGCATCCTCTATATCTCCTTTCGACTCAGACGTTCTTTACCGTGTTCTTCAAAAACACGATGCCGCCCTTGGGACCCGGAACCGCGCCGCGTACAGCAATCACGTTCCGCTCCGCGTCAACCTTTACAACAGTCAGATTCTGAACGGTGACCTGTTCCGCTCCCAAATGTCCGGGCATCTTTTTGCCCTTCAGAATACGTGCGGGGGTCGTGTTTGCACCCATGGAACCGGGCTGGCGGTGAACAGGTCCGCCACCGTGGGCCATCGCTCCGCGCCTGGCGTTGAATCTCTTGATAACGCCCGCGAAACCTTTACCTTTGCTGATACCGGTCACATCAACACGGTCGCCTTCGCTAAAAACATCTGCCTTGATAACGTCGCCGACATTGAGAGCCGAGTCATCATCGAGGCGAAACTCCTTGAGATGCTTCTTCAAGGGCAGTGAATTCTTGGACAAATGTCCTACTTCGGGTTTAGTGAGCTTGCGCTCGGGAACGTCTTCAAAGCCGAGCTGGACCGCAGCGTAGCCCTCTTTTTCTACGGTCTTCTTCTGGGTAACGACGCAGGGACCCGCCTCTATAACGGTAACGGGCACGACTTTGCCGTTTTCGTCGAACAGCTGCGTCATTCCGACTTTTCTTCCAATGATCGCTTTCTGCATTTGTGTTCCTCCTTAAAGGTTATTGGTTGACCTGTCATCCGCCTCAGCGGCGACTGCCAACATGACCGAAGGTTACAGCTTTATCTCAATCTCGACGCCCGCCGGAAGGTCAAGGGACATGAGGGCTTCCACCGTCTTCGGTGCGGGGTTGTGGATATCGATAAGTCTCTTGTGAGTGCGGCGCTCAAACTGCTCACGGCTGTCCTTATACTTGTGGACCGCACGCAGGATGGTTATGATCTCGCGCTTTGTCGGAAGCGGTACGGGACCGGAAACTTTCGCGCCGGTGCGCTTTGCCGTTTCGACGATGCGCTCAGCCGCCTGGTCGATCAGCTGGTGGTCATAGGCCTTGAGCCTGATTCTGATGATGTCGTTTTTTGCCACTGGTAGTTCCTCCTTATGCGTTCATTTTCCTTTTGCCCGCATACGGACGAGAAAAACTGTAAACTCAGCCGTGTGTTTCATAATCGTCAAATTAAAAAAGCGGAGAAAACTCCGGCCGCAACTATAGCTGGCTCAGCTAACAGTTGTTCTCAGCCGCCCGATTGTCGGACATACTCCACGGAAGTTACCCGCTCCGCCGATGTTCATTGCACGCAATGAATTATCGGCTTTCACGGCAATCTCCCGCTTCATCGCTTTGCGCCCGCATCACTACCTGCACACAGGCGCTCGATTATCATATCTCAAAATACCTTTCCTGTCAAGATAATTTTTAAAATTTTTTGAATAAATTACATCTCCCGATTTTATTATTCCATGAAAACGATAGAATAAAATGATAATTTCAACTATATTCCATTTTCTTATCGTTCCGCCTTACATGCTTCGATATCTTATTTTTTGCTCCGCCGGCATCAAGCGGTTGTATTGTCTGATCCTGTCTGATATAATTTCCTATGGCATCTGGGAATTACAATAATATATAAAAAAAGGATGTTCAGCTATGGTTTTCTCCAGCCTCTTCTTTCTTTATATTTTCCTGCCGGCCACACTCATTATATATTATATAGCTCCGGGGCTGAGGCTAAAGAATATAGTGCTCACTATCGCCTCTATTATCTTCTACGCCTGGGGCGAGCCGCTGTGGGTGGTCCTCCTGTTCATCAGCGCATGCGTCGACTACACAAACGGCCGAATAATCGGGAAATACCGCGGAAGATGGCAGGCAAAGGCATCCTTTATCTGTTCGGTCGTGATCAACCTCTCGTTGCTAGGGAGCTTCAAATACGGAAACTTCATCATTGAAAACCTGAACGCGCTGCTGGGCACATCTATCCCCTATACCGGACTCACTTTACCGATCGGCATTTCCTTTTATACATTCCAGACGATGTCTTATTCGATAGATGTTTATAAAGGGGAAGCCAAGGTCCAAAAATCTTTTGCCGACTTCCTTTTATTCGTGTCACTGTTTCCCCAGCTGGTAGCCGGACCGATACTTCGTTACTCGGAAATCGAAGCGCAGCTCAGCAACAGGCAAACCACTCTCAAAGGTTTTGCTTACGGCGTAACAAGGTTCCTGATTGGACTTGGAAAGAAAGTGTTGCTTTCAAACTACTCAAGTGCTGTTGTGTCAAAGCTGTTCGAGCAGTCCGGTGCCCTCTCTGAGTTGACGGTATTGCAGTCATGGTTAGGTATGATCATGTATGCGTTCCATATATATTTCGACTTTTCAGGCTACTCAGACATGGCTATAGGGCTTGGGTATATGTTCGGCTTCACTTATTCCGAAAACTTTGACCATCCATACATGTCCAAATCCATTACGGAGTTCTGGCGGCGCTGGCATATATCTCTCGGCTCCTTTTTCCGCGACTACGTTTATATACCCCTGGGGGGCAACCGCAGATACCAGCTCCGCAACATGCTGATAGTCTGGGCTCTGACCGGTCTGTGGCACGGGGCAAGCTGGAACTTCGTGCTTTGGGGACTTTATTTCTTTGTGTTCCTTGCGCTTGAGAAATATGTATACGGCAGTTTGCTGAAAAAGCTTCCCGGCATAGTAAGCACAGCGACCACTTTCCTTATAGTCTTGTTCGGATGGGTCCTGTTCTACTTTACCGACCTTGCGGACGTGGGCCAAATGTTTGCGAACCTCTTCGGAGCTGGCGGTATACCCTTGATCGATACCGAATCCCGGCTACAGCTAACTAACAACATTTTGCTGCTGGCACTATGTATCATCGGGTCAAGCACGATACCTGCAAAAATCGGAAAGGCTGTATTGCGGAATGCTGAAATGAGGGGGCTGAAGGGTGCGATATCCTTTGCCTCGCTTGCGGTCACCAATACTGCTTTGCTGGCATTATGCACTGTATCACTGGTGGGTTCAACACATAATCCTTTCATCTATTTCCGCTTCTAAAAGAATACCGCCTTCCGGAGGGATCCAAGATGGAATCTAATAATAGTTTAAATAATGTATATGTCGATAATGAATGTAATAACTCGAAGAATGATTTTGGCAGCGGCAAAAAAAGCAGATACATTATTATAATAACTCTGTTTCTAATACCTTTGATCGTCATTGGTGCAATAAGTGTTTTTGATACCGACGCCACGATATCCCTTAGGGAAAACCGGATGCTGAAAAAGAAACCCGTGTTTTCGGTCGAGGAGCTCTTCTTCGGCGATTATACAATGACATTTGAGGAGTACTACACTGACACGTTCCCCTTTAGGGACAGCCTGATGGGTGCAAACACCGAACTGAACCGCCTTTATTACTTTACTCTTCCTTCTTCCGGGGACGGCGTGACCCTTCTTATCCCACAGGACAACGACATAGCGCTGGGCGGAGAAGCTGCACGACCCGACTCCGATACAGGCTTAGATAGTACGGGCCCTTCGGAGAGCGGTGGTACGAACGATCCGGGCGATGACATAACAGGCCAGGAGCCAACTGAAGATCAGACATTGCCTACACCCTCAAACAGCGGTGAGGATTCGGATCCGGAGACGGGGGTTAAACCTGATCCAACTGAAGAACCTGAACCATTGCCCGAACTTGAAGCACCCGATAAAGCCGACTTAAGGACCGGCAGCATAATCATTGTCGGCGACCGCGCAATGGAAATCGCTGTAGCAGTTCCCGAAATCATGGCAAAGTATGCCGAAACATTGAACCTTTATAAAGAAAAGATGCCTGATTCGAGAGTCATCTGCCTTATTACCCCAAACGGCGGAGAGTTTTATTCCCCCGAGGAGTTCCATACCGGAAAACACTCGCAAAAAGACATGATCGAACAGACTTATTCCCTGATGGATGATTCGATCATAAAAGTGGATGCCTACTCCGAGATCCGCAAGCACATAGACGAATACATTTTCTTCCGAACGGACCATCACTGGACACAGCTTGGCGCTTATTATGCTTATGTGGCATTTTGCCAGTCTCTTGATCTGGAACCATATACGCTGGATCAGTTCGAAACGGGCTCTATCGAAGGTTTTGTCGGAAGCATGTATACTTTTACATCCAACTATCCGCAGTCATCCGTATTGAAAGCCAATCCCGACACTTTGCATTTTTATCGTCCCATACGCGAATTTTCGTCAAGGATCTATAAAGATGGCAGGATGGACGAGAGTACGGCATACAATGGCTATGTCATATCAAGCAAAGTCACCAACAAAAACAAGTACCTGGCATTTATCAGCGGCGACACCCCCCTCATGCGGATCAAGACCGATGTGGGCAACGGCAGGAAGATAATCGTGGTAAAAGAGTCTTACGGAAATGCATTCGTACCCTTCCTTGTGAACCACTATGAAGAAATCTACGTTGTAGACCCGCGCAAATACTCAGGAGAAGGCACGCCTGACTTTGATCTGCCCAGGTTTGTAGGTGAACACTCGATCGATGATGTGCTGGTGATCGACTACCCGCTCGTCGTTTCAAGTCAGAGGTATGTTCGTATACTGCGAAATATTGTAAAATAATTGTAAAATTCCAATGCTTGACATACGGGAAAGAGTCATGTAATATGTAATATCCGGCAGTCCTGCGGGAAATTCGTTGAGATCGGGCGGCTTTCACTGCCAAAACAGATGGCCGTTTGATTTATATCCGATTTGAACGGTTACCATATATTCATGAAAGGAGAAGCGAAAATGGCCGGAAGCGGAACAAAAACCGTGGCAACGAACCGTAAGGCTTTCCACGACTATTATATCACCGAACGCTTTGAGGCCGGCATTGAGCTTTTCGGAACCGAGGTCAAATCGATCCGCCAGGGCGCTGTCAACCTCAAGGATTCATACTGCATAGTCAAAGACGGTGAGCTGTTTGTAAGGGGCATGCATATCAGTCCCTATGAAAAAGGGAACATATTCAACCGCGATCCCATGCGTGTCCGCAAGCTCCTGATGCACAAGCGTGAGATCATGAGACTTGCAGGCCGCGTTCAGCAGGACGGATTCGCACTGGTCCCCCTGTCGGTCTACTTAAAGGGTCCGTATGTCAAAGTGGAGATAGCTCTTGTAAAAGGTAAGAAGCTGTACGACAAACGTGATTCGGAAAGAAACCGTGACGCCGCAAGGGAGATCGACAAAGCCCTGAAAGAACGCAACCGTTAAGGAGATACCGTCCTATGTCAGTTAGGATCAGAAAATCATCAATGATTTTACTGTTGTTTGTCGTATTTCTCATTCTTTCCTCATGCAGATCGGCCTCACCGTCCGTCGGAATGATCGGTGGCGCAGACGGTCCTACTTCCATAATCATAGCACCCGGCACAACAACAGTCCAACCAGAAACTTCCGACAACGGCGAGGAGGAATCCCGGATGAAAAACCCGATAGCTACCATCGAAATGGAAAACGGCGGGAAGATAGTCATTGAACTCTATCCCGACAAAGCGGAAAATACCGTAAACAACTTTATCAATCTTGCTAACAGCGGTTTTTATGACGGCTTGACCTTCCACAGGGTCATACCCGGATTCATGATCCAGGGCGGAGATCCCCTGGGCAATGGGATGGGAGGCCCAGGTTATACTATCGAAGGCGAATTCGCAAATAACGGTCATACCGAAAACGATATCCTGCATGAACGTGGAGTCATCTCCATGGCTCGCAAAGGAAATCCGTATAATCCAAAAGCTGCATATAATACCGCGGGATGCCAATTCTTCATAATGGTTGATGACGCAGAACATCTTGACGGAGATTACGCAGCTTTCGGAAAAGTGATCGAAGGCATGGATGTTGTGGACGAAATCGTATCGGTCGAGACTGACCAATATGACAAACCCCTCGTGCCGCAGCGCATCAAAACGATCACAGTGGAAACATTCGGATTGGAATATCCGGAACCAATTACTATTGCCGAGTAACATCGTTTCTGTTAGAATGTTTATGTCATAAGCAAGAAAAGCATATAATAATATGCACCGCGCACCTTCAGTGCGCATTCCCATGGGGGCGTACCGGCTTCGACGGGGATGCTGAGGCGCGACAAGCGGGTCGTGGTGCCCACCACGTTAATAGGGCAACCTTATAAATTAAGCAACAACGATAATCTTGCTTACGCTGCCTAATTAAAGGCGGCCGTCCACCCCGGAAGGACCACGAGCCGGGCCTGGGCGTGACTTAGTGGTGAACGTGACTGCGCTAAGCTTTGCGCGCAGACATGTATTCATGAAGCTACCGAATCCTTGAGCCTGCCGGCAGGCGCTCGGATGAGGGAATGTAAATTACCGGCTGCACCCGGAGAAAGTCGCGAGGACGTGTTTTCGGACGCGGGTTCGATTCCCGCCGCCTCCACCACAATTTGTCCAAAAAGTCCTCATTTTGAGGACTTTTTGGCGTATAAAGGCATGATTTTGAATGGATTCGTTTTCTATAATAAAGAATTTAGAACTCCTGGAAGCTACATTGCCTCCAGGAGTTTCTTGATTTAGTTAGAGTGCTTTTTTATGATTAAATTACCAGATACAGACTGTCTGCTCAATAATGTGCAAAATCGGCATTATTTATTTAATAAGATATAAATAGTGTCCCAGACAAAACATCGTATTATAAAACATGACTTTTGAATGCAAATAATGTATATTACTGATTAAGGGGGGATGGTATGAACTGGATACAAAGCTTATCGAAAAGCATTCAATACATTGAAGACCATTTGACCGACAGGATAAGCATAGACGAAATTTCAAAACAGGCTTACACATCAGGCTCTCATTTCCAACTGCTTTTTCATCTGGTATTCGGTATGACTGTGGGCGAGTACATCAGGAACCGTAGGTTGACCCTGGCAGCGCTTGATCTGATGAAACCTGGAAGCAAAATAATCGATGTCGCAATGCATTATCAGTACGATACCCAGGAAAGCTTCTCGAAAGCGTTTACGCGGTTTCATGGTTTCCCTCCTTCAAAGGTGCAGCCTGACAAAATCAGGATGTTCCATCCTCTGACAATAAAAGTAACCGTACAGGGAGGTTTTGAAATGTCCCGCTCATTCATTGACGGGTTTTATTGGAGCGATATCAAGAATCAGGAAGACGAGTTGCTCTCTGAATCTGAAAGATATAAAAGGATAGTAAAATGGGCTGTTGAGGCGAGAAATCATAATCCTAACGTTTTTGACGCTTTGACCGAATGGATCCTTGACGATTCCGAATGGACGGACGATAAGCTGGCGGAGAATGAGCAGATCCTGATGCAGGGTGTCCTCGCACGGTTCAGGAGCCAGAACGCGCAGCTCCGGGCGTATTTGAAAGATATTGAGTCATCAGGAGTCGTCAATAAAGCTGTATTCAATGCGTTAGACAGGTTTGATGATGAGTTGTCCGGCAAAACCAACTACCATGATCTTAAGGATGTGATATCAAAGATGTTTGCGGATTTCTCCGCAATGCGTGACCGCAATTTGCGAGAGAAAATCGCGGGAGGTAAAACTGGTCCTTCAGGAGCAGACAGCGTTGAAGTTTTCGGTTACGTCAATGCGCTGAAGGAATGCGACGCAAGAGTGCAATGGACACTTTTCATGCCCGATTTTGCTGAAAAGCAGCAGAAAGACATTAAGGTTGAGAAATTCGAATATGTGAAAATGCCCGCCATGCGGTTCATCGGGAAGGAAACCTGTGAAGGTGACGATCCGTATACAGTCGATGACCATAAGAAACTTTTCAGCGTCCTCGATACCATGACCGATCATAAATCAGGCTTTGACTATGATGTGATATTTCAACACCACTATGGCAGAGGAGTGGATGTTGAACGACCGCACAGGTTCCGGGGACGTTTTATGAGGGCTGATACTCCCGTTCCCGAAGGGTTTGCTTTCTTTGATTTCACACCGCAAAGAGCCGAAAACGGTCTTGTCGCAGGACCGCCATACATTTCACAGTTTGCATATGCTGTTTTTTCGGGTGATGCGGAAGCAATACATAAAAGCGAAGGGTATGATATCGACGCCATATATGATATCACTCGAAACATAATACTTGGTCAGGATGTGAACATTCCTTATCCGGACAAATACTGGACAGCGGAAGTGTTCCTTGATAGTTATGATAATTACAGCACCGCTTATATGTTTAGTGTCGAGCTGTAGTTTTTTCAATTCCGATCTGTCTGAGGTAACGATGTAAGGAAACCCTTAAATTTGAATAGATTATAAAAACTCTTGGAAGCTTCATTGCCTCCAAGAGTTTTGATTTCTGCCATGTTTGTCGCTCTGGCCGGACGCCGATGCCAAAAGTACGCTCGCGGACTCACTCGCCGTCTCACCGGATGTCGACTTCATCGTTTTTCTGCCAAACGGCTTGAACGGACCATGACTTCGCCCTCGACCAGCGCTAATTATCTTCCGTGCAGAACAATGCAACCTGTTCTTTCCATCCTGCACCAAGGACGATGGTGTGACTTTTCGGCTTGTACTTGACCTTCGTGACACAGTTCATATGTAAAAAAATACATCATCCACTTGACAAAGCCGGGAGAAAGAGATATCATACAAATAGTTAGAAGTGTCTAACTATTGATTGCGTCCGAGGTTGGCGATCGCCGATCTCTTCCTGTTTGCCGATCGGGAGCGCAAAATGCTGAAACGGGTGAATCAAGTGAATTTGAAATCTGCAATAGTAGGCAAGGAATATATAATTCAGCGGATAGAAACTGATGACGAGGAGTTGAAGGCCTTCCTTTTTTCCCTCGGCTGCTACAGCGGCGAGCCGATAACAGTCATCTCCCATCTGAAAGGCGGCTGTGTGGTCTCCATCAAGGACGGCAGATATAACATCGATAATCAGTTGGCAGAAGCGATAATCATCTGAGTACGCGCAATGCAAATCTTGTCCGCTGATTGTTTATACCCATAAGTTAGAATATTCTAACTATGCATGACATGTCATTGACATATTATCTTAAACGGATCCAAGGGATAAGGAGGATATTTCAAACCATGAGAATAGCTTTGGCTGGCAATCCGAACTCGGGCAAAACTACCATGTATAACGCCCTGACAGGCCGTAACGAGAAAGTGGGCAACTGGGCAGGCGTCACTATAGACAAAAAAGAACACCCGATAAGGAAGGCGTTCTATGACGGTCCGGAGCAGCTGATAGCGGTCGACCTCCCCGGTGCATACTCCATGTCGCCATTCACTTCCGAGGAAAGCATTACCAGTACTTATATAAAAAACGAACGTCCGGATGTCATCATAAACATCGTGGATGCCACAAACCTCAGCCGCAGCCTGTTTTTCACGACGCAGCTGCTGGAACTGGGCGTTCCTGTTGTTGTCGCTTTGAATAAGACCGACATCAACGAAAAGAAGGGAACAAAGATCGATGTGTCTCTGCTTTCCGAAAAACTGGGGTGCCCCGTGGTCGAGACAGTCTCCACTTCCGCAAAAGGACTAGAAGATGTGGTCAAAGCTGCAGTCGGGCTTGCCGGGAAGGTACAGACCCCACCTTATCGTCAGGGTGATGTGGATCTGACCGACAAGCAGGCCGTGGAAGCGGCTGATCGCAGGCGTTTTGAATTTGTGAATGCGATCGTAGCCAAAGTTGAGACCCGCAAGGTCCTCTCCAGGGAAAGGAACGTCGGAGATAAGATCGACGCCATACTGACCAACAGGTGGCTTGGCATACCTATCTTTGCAGTGGTCATGTTCCTGGTATTTGACATCTCCCAGTCTTCTCTGGGTCCGTTGCTGGCAGACATTCTGGTTTCATGGATCGAGACGTTCCAGGGTTGGGTCGCAGGTCTGGTTGAAAACGCAAATCCCCTGCTTCAGTCCCTGCTTGTTGACGGTATTATTGGCGGTGTAGGAGCCGTCGTCGGTTTCCTGCCCCTTGTCATGGTTATGTATTTCCTGATCTTTCTTCTCGAAGATTGCGGCTACATGGCGAGAGTTTCCGTCGTCCTTGACCCCATATTCAAGAAAGTCGGGCTTTCCGGAAAGTCTGTCATCCCGTTTATCATCGGCACAGGCTGCGCGATCCCCGGCATCATGGCAAGCCGCACCATCCGCAACGAGCGCGAACGCAGAGCCACCGCGATGCTGACTCCGTTCATGCCCTGCGGTGCCAAGCTCCCGGTCATCGCATTGTTCGCAGGTGTATTCTTCGGGGATGCAAGCTGGGTCGGTACACTCATGTACTTTACCGGCATCATCCTGATCTTCTTCGGTGCCCTGCTCGTCAATAAGATCGCAGGTTATAAAAACCGCAAATCGTATTTTATAATTGAGCTGCCTGATTATAAGATCCCATCTCTGAAACGTGCGTTCATTTCCATGTGCTCCCGCGGCTGGGCATACATCGTAAGGGCAGGTACCATTATCCTTTTGTGCAACACCGTCGTGCAAATCATGCAGTCCTTCGACTGGAACTTCCGGGTGGTAGAGGAAGGGATGGAGAGCACGTCCATCCTGGCATCCATAGCTTCTCCCATCGCATATCTGCTGATCCCACTCGGATTCGGTGTATGGCAAATGGCAGCCGCTTCGGTTTCAGGCTTTATCGCTAAGGAAAACGTAGTCGGTACCATAGCCGTTTCCTATGGCATCACCAACTTTATTGACTCCGAAGAACTTGCACTGATAGGCGGTTCGGGTGAGGTTGCCGCCATTCTTGGTCTTACAAAAGCAGCAGCACTCGCGTGCCTGATGTTCAACCTGTTCACGCCGCCCTGCTTTGCGGCGATAGGTGCAATGAACTCCGAAATCAAGGACAAGAAATGGCTGATCGGCGGCATCTGTCTCCAACTGGCAACCGGTTACAGCGTAGCATATTTCGTATACCAGATCGGCACCCTGATCACGACCGGTGCGTTTGGTTCCGGTTTCCTTCCCGGTCTGGTCACGATAGCCTGCATTGTTTCTGTCATAGTATATCTGATAAAGAGTACAGACAGGAAGCTCAAGGTTGAATATGCCCTGAGCACAAAAAGCTAATCAGCGTCAATCGCCAGGCATTGTAGATCTGCATAATTTCCTCCTACAGACGGGGGACGGTTCTTCTTACCTGTTTCCGGCGAGAGTCGGAACCAGTTAAGAAAAGCCGTCCCCCATCTGCTAGTTCGAAGTCAACTCCGGAAAGATCGCCGCCATGTCTGCATACTCGAGTGAGCCGGCTTACGGTCGTCAAACAGTGCCTGTGCCCGTACCGGCAAGGTAATTTATAAATTGCTGTGCTGTACGGCCGGATAAGCCGCCGTGACGCATTTCCCACCTGTTTGCTTCGACCAGCAACTCTTCTTCCGGCATTTTGATTTCTGGATGCGATTTGGCAAGCGCCTTTACTATTTCGTGATATTCACTCCTTGACGGCCTGAAGTAGCCGATCATCAGTCCAAACCGGTCCGCCAGTGAGAGTTTTTCCTGCATGGTGTCTGACCGGTGCAAGTCATCATCGGTAATATCCGACCGGTCTCCCCAGGTCTCACGGATTATATGCCTCCTGTTTGAAGTCGCATATATTAGGACATTCTCCGGTCTTGTCTCCAGTCCGCCCTCTATCACTGCTTTCAGGTACTTATAGTCCGTCTCAAATTCCTCGAAGGACAGGTCATCCATAAATATGATAAAGCGATAATTCCTGTTCTTTATCGTGTCTATGATTTTACTGAGATATCGGAAATGATGTTTATAGACCTCTATCATTCGCAGACCCTGATCATAAAACTGATTCAACAGGGCTTTTATGCTTGTTGACTTACCTGTTCCGGCATCGCCATATAACAGGACATTGTTTGCCTTGCGACCTGCCAAAAAGGCTTCTGTGTTGCGTACAAGCAGCTGCTTTTGCTGCTCGTATCCGACCAGATCGTTTAATGTCATATTACCGATCGACGTAATTGGTTCCAGAATCCCGTCACTGTTATCAGGGGCCACGCGAAATGCTTTGTTCAGTCCGATGCTTCCAACCCCATATCTTTTATAGAAGTCTGTCACGGCTTCATACACAGCATCATCGGAGTTTGCCTTTTCGATGCTCTCGCTTAGCGACCGGATCTTTTCGCTTACGCTCTTATTGCAGATATACTCATTTTTATCTATTGCCTTGTAGTCAGAGACAGCAGAGAAACAGTCTATTTCAAGTCCGCTCTCGACAGGCCGAAAATCGAAGTCAAACAGCCTTTTGAACACGGCAAGGTCATTCCTCACGAAATAGTTGACTGAGCCATCGACCTTCCCTACTCTCTCTGAAACCAAAGTAAACGGATTTTCGGTCATAGCCAAAATATACGCAAGATAACAGTGCCACAGGTTCCTGTCAAAGCCATATGTCGTCGCAACGTCCAGCAACTGATGGATAACGGCATATATCTCGTTTATAAGGTCATCCTTTGCATAATTTCCGCTTTCAAACTTTCTGAAGATCTCGGAAAGGCGAAGCAATATGCTCTCATTGCGTATATTTTTGTAAACGATGAGCTTGGATACCAGGCGATACATATAAACACTCCCGTAATTTCGGATTCTGCGAGCATATAACAGCAGTTATCTCAATATTTGTGATCATTATTTTAACATCTTGCTTCAACTTTTGCACTTTAAATTATTGTGTTCCCCGTTTCTTTATATTTGGCTATACGAGGTTTGACGCAGCATATCATTGGACCTAAATGCCAGCAAATCATTGCAATTAATATAAAGTTTAAGGGTTCGGCTGATTAGCGCATCTGTGTATATGGTCATAAGTAATGTGGACAATGATGGTTGCGTTATTGTATAATAATGCATATCTTGTACCAATTGGAGGAAATCGTATATATGATTCGTGCAGCGATCGTTGGCTACGGAAATATTGGCAAATCGGTATATGAAGCAATTTCGGCCAGTGAAGACATATCTTTGGAATATATCGTGTCAAGCAAGCAGTTAGACATTGACGTCCCGGTACTCAAAAACATATCGGAGCTTACAGATGTCGATGTCGCAATCCTTTGCTCACCAAGCCGTGCAGTACCCGAAATTGCCGCTTCCTTACTATCAAAAGGGATCAGTACCGTCGACAGTTATGACATACATTCAAACATTGCAGATGTCAGGACAAAGCTGGACAAAGTCGCAAAAGAGAATAACTGTGCCGCTATCATAGCAGCAGGTTGGGATCCGGGTACGGACTCCGTAGTCAGAGCGTTATTGCTGGCAATGGTCCCGAGGGGCATCACATATACGAATTTTGGGCCGGGAATGAGCATGGGACATACCGTTGCGGTCAAAGCCATACCCGGTGTCAGGGATGCCCTGTCCATGACTATTCCGACCGGTTCAGGAGTACACAGGCGCATGGTGTATGTTGAGTTGGAGCAGGGAGCCGACTTTGAAAAAGTTTCAGAACTTATCCTCAACGACGACTATTTTGTGCATGACGAAACCAGAGTCATCCGTGTAGACGATATCGATCTTCTGAAGGATGTCGGGCATGGCGTCAATCTAATAAGAAAAGGCGTTTCGGGTACTACGCACAATCAACGGATAGAATTCAGCATGAGCATAAACAACCCTGCTCTGACCGGACAGGTTTTGGTGTCCTCAGCCAGGGCTGTCACAAAGCAAAAACCCGGCTGCTATACGATGATCGAAATACCTCCCATAGATTTCCTATACGGAGATATCGATAAGCTGATTCGTGATCTGGTTTAGAAAAGTTATACTGGAACAGGGGATATCATTATCACATGATGATCCCCTGTTAACATAGGATAAAATTCGAAACTGTTGAATAAATTCCGGTCCGTCCCTCCAAGCTGAAAATGCATCCGGAGGGCGCACTGATCTCAAAAATCGAAGGATTCTTTGGCGTCATGGGTCAAAGAGCTTGAGTTATAACTTTCCAAGCAACTCATTGAACCATTTTTCGGCAAGGGAGATCCTTTCGGAAATATCATCCAATGAAGCTATCTGAGCAAAGTATTCAAGTTTATTGATTTCCTCTTTTGGAATGTGTTGCGATATGTGTATCAGATAATGATCCGCATGTGCAGGAGTGTATATCAACCTCAACATATCAACAAGAGGCTCCAGGACATAACGGTTATAATATGCATAAGCTTCCAGGTAATGTCCTCTGAGAACATATTTCCTGACTCTTGAAAGCTGGCTGTATCGGTATTTGCACTCTTCCAGCCGTTCAGCGCTCCATCCCTCATACTTGGAAGGGTCCGGTTCGACAAATCTCAAAACATTCGCCTTGTCAAACAAAACCTTTACCCTTTCTATCATATCGCTCTTTACGAACTCGCTCTCGCCTGACGGGCGGCTGTGGAGCTGCCAGCAAAAGTCGATCATCAGGTACTCCGAAGAACCTTTCAGATGATAGATCCGCTGGCGGATCTTCGGATGGCTGTGTTTTACCACATACTTATAGTCGATCGCTGAGATCTCTGACAGGGCGCTTTCGACCGCCTGATATGCCTCTTCTTCGTAGGCGTCCTCAAAGTCCACCCAAATATCGATGTCAGAGTATTCGTCGACCGCACAGACCGCATCTGCGCCTTCAAGCCACATGGCATAGACAAAATGCAGCGGCTCCAGTCTTTCTTTCAAGCAGTCAATTATAATGTTACGGTTTATACCTGTCAACTTTCATCAATCCTTTATGCACTCTTTATATTTCCTTCGCACTTTTTAATTTTCGGCTATACACCAGTTACTCTAAAATAATAACACATTAATGGGATATTTCATATGATTCTTTTTGCTTAGACCTGCCGGCAGAGAGTTTGCAAGATCACTTGAAATACGGATGCTCATATTCTGCAACGGATGCTCATTTCTGCAATTATAGTAGGTTCGCGCAATCAGAGGTTCACGCATTTGATGGCGACTCTCGTTAAAAAACTGGATTTACCGGATAATCCAAACTGCTTTTTTGCTATTGGCTGTCAGTTGCATTTGACTGGTCTGTTCCGAGCCAAAAAAGGTTTACGCTTATGCAACAAAGTGCTAAAATAAATCTATCAGCAAAATAATAAAAAAGAGGAGTAACAGTATGAAAGTTGGAATCGGTACATACTCATTCGGGGGATTGGCAAGTTATCTCGGACTTGGACCGACACTGCCGGAGAAGTTCAGGAAGATCAGGGAACTTGGATACTCACAGGTAGAGCTGCTTCCGGTGGACCTGGAAAACGATGTCGAAGACATCAGAAAATGGCTGGATGAGACAGGCCTTGAGGTGACATCGATCCATGCCGAGCCCACAGAGGAAGTTGTCAAAAAAATGGCGGCTATCGGCGGCAAGGCAGTGATATGGGCCGGCACACCTTTCTGCAGCAAGTCCGAAGCTATCGAAGTCGCCCATCTGCTGGATGAGATGGCAGAAATGGCAGAGCCCTACGGTATAAAGATCGGATATCACAATCACGAACGTGAGTTCTATTTCGATGAAGGGAAAACCCTCCTTGAGCATTTGCTTGACAACAGCTCAAAGTGCTATTCCCAATTGGATTGCGGCTGGGCTATGTATGGCGGAATGTATCCTCCCTACTTTATCCGCAAGTACAAAAACCGCATCATCTCGATCCACGTAAAGGAAAACAGCAAGGTCATGGGTCCGGGCGAAAAACCTGCATCCCGCCACGCGCCCCGCAACAATATGGGCTCGGTTTTCGCCAATGCTAAATCACTGCCCCTCGAAGAGAGGCAGAAGATCCTTGAAAACTTCACAAAGAGGCCTGGCGGGGGCAGCCGCTTCAATGTCCAGTGCAAAATGGGAGCCCCTGAATCAAACCTTGACTGGAAAGAAATCAAGGCAGCCCTGGATGAACAGGACTTTGAAGCTTTCTGGATCGTTGAGCGCGAGGGCTTCTATGATGAGCATGACAAGTGCCTGGCTGAGGACTGTGCGTGGATCATGGAAAACATAAAATAACAGTAAAGATGTGACCTCAATCGTCTCAGCTTCATGAGTATACATGGGGGTCACGACCCATACTTTTGCGTTCATTCGCTGAATAGATCAAATAACGTATGCCTCTATTTCGTTGAGGCATACGTTACTTTTTGCTGACTACCCATTTATACAACGTTCAATAAAGCTTTTTGCCGCGGCAATATCAATACTACTGTCAAAGTTGAATACAGCGTCTTCAAGGGCAGTGCCGTCATATTGAGTTACACCCCTTGAATTACGTCCTGCCCAATGCCTGATGATCCTGGTACCATCCAGTATCTGCCGGTTATACATTGAGCAAAGCCTTGTGGATATCTTCTTATTCTCATCTATGGCCACTATATATATCAAATAAACGCTTTTTTCCTCCGATAAAAACGAGAGCATCTTATCGATGTTGTAGCCTTTGGGATTGCTTGACAAAAAGAGCACTTTGGTCTTTATGTCGGTCACCGTGCTGTAATCATCAAACTTCCTTTCATAATCCCCCAGCTTATCGGCGGTAAAAAACTCCGGCAATGGGCTGCCCGAATGCAAAGCATCTATCACTGCTGCACGCAGGTCTTCCGGTGAAGTAATGAGATGCTCTATGATGCGTCCCCTCAGGTTGACATTGTCGATCAGTGCGGCAATCGCGATCTCTGTATCTACCGCGTTCACCCGCTCCTGCAAATCTTGGTTGAGTATATCATACTCGTGTGATGATAAAAAAGAAACAGCCCGTTCAACCGAATGCATGATGCACGAGATCTGATCTTCGGTTGGACAAAAGCGCTTTCCGGTGGGGTTTATATTGTTGGTGGCTTCCACTAAACGCTCCAGGTTTTCCTCGAATGTATAATTTTCATGCGAAGTAAACAGGAACTCAAAATTGGCAGGTTCGTTGCTTATGCCCTCAAACTCGCGCATTATGTCGGTGCCGTTGAAACTGCCCCTGATGTTGTCGACACGAAGTTCCTGGGAAGAATGACTTATTTTCTTAAGAAAAGTCGTATTCGCCAGCATCAGGTGATTCGTTTCGGCAGTTACGATACAGATAATAAAAGGAAGCTTGTCGTATTTCTGCAGTTTGGACAGGGAAAGGACAGTATTGCCGAAGCCTTTGCTTTTCGCATGGCAGAACCTTACGGCAAAATCCTTTCCATAATACACACTTCCGTCCTTTATCAGCCCGAATGAACGCTGCACCCTTCCGATCAGTGCCCTCTTATCGGCTATTCCGTCTGCTGACTTAATGAAAGAAACAAATTCATCAATGGCTTTCCGGTTATACATTATTGCCCCCCAAACAAGTCAAGCTCTATCTGATCCTCAAGCTGTTCCTTCTCATCAGTTTTTTCTGCCTGCGCAACTGATGCAGATATCTGTTCAGCAAGCGAGTTTCTTTCCCAAAAGACCCCGTTCACATATCCCTGTATTTCCTTGTCTGTATCTGCCATTTCAAGACGCTGCTCGGCCCATAAGCAATATTGCCTGTCGATTTCAATGCCGATATAATGCCTTCCAAGCTTTTTCGCAACGACGCTTGTCGTCCCCGAGCCCAGGAACGGGTCGAACACGATGTCCCCTGAGTTCGAGCTTGCCAGCATTATTTTTGCTATCAGCTTTTCGGGCTTTTGCGTCGGATGCGCTGTGTTTTCAGGCATGGACCAAAACGGGATAGTAATATCATCCCAGAAGTTTGACGGGCAGGTGTCACGGTAATTGCCGGCATCCGTCTCCACCCAGTCTTTCGGCTTGCCATTGACACGGTACGGCGCGATGACTTTCCTCCTGATTTTTACTGCCTCAAGGTTGAATGTATACTCATCGCTTTTCGTCGCAAACCATATATCTTCCATACCGTTCTTCCAATTGGCTTTCGCGCCCCTGCCCTTCTCGCGCTGCCATGTGATGCGATTCCGCACCTTGAAATATTCCATCAGGACGCGGCCGATTATCAGACTGGATTCCCAGTCGCAGCACACATAGATCGATCCGTTGGGCTTAAGAAGAGGATATACTGCAGAGATCCACCTGCGTGTATATTCTTCATATTCGGAAGCCTTCCTTTTTGCAAAAGTGCTGCTGTTATACACCTTTGTCAGGTTATACGGAGGGTCTGCTATTATAAGGTCGATGCTTCCCTTTGGCAAAAAGGGAAATACATCAAATGAGTCACCTATGATCGTTTTGTCAAGGATCGAATCAATATCTGATACCGGAGAATCAACTGTTATGCAACGATCTATATAATGCTGACCCTCTGATATGGGCGTATCGATGGTCCTGTTTCGCGGTGCTTTAACTTTGGGCATCATGGTCTCCTCAATTCTGTTTTTCTATGATAAAACTGCATTGCGAATACGGTCGGTCATAAGCAAAAAAATAACACCGGTAGTTGAACATGCTAAATATGTCGGATATATTACCCAAACAATATTATACTAGAGAATCTCACAGCATTCAACTTCGGTGTCCGCATAGTGCATATTGAAGGTTATTTCCCCGCGATCATGATAGTCGTATTCCCGACACGCCAAACCATTTCCGCAGTCGCAAAACCTGCTTCCCTGAACATTTTGATCGTGTTATCTATCGTACAGGGCGTGTCAAAGTGATAATACTCATCGTCAGGCAGGCCCAGTTGCCGGCGGATCTTATTGCTGAAGGCGAAAAGATCATCTTCCTCCTCCTGGTTTTCAACCATATAATCGCATTCGATGTAAACCCCGGCCGGTTTTAATGCTCTATGGATCTTCCTGTAAAGCTCAACTTTCTTATTTTTCTCAAAGTGGTGCATCGTTTGAAACGAAACAGCCGCATCAAATATGCCTTCACCGAATTCGACTTCAAAGTAATCAGCGCAAATGAGCTTCATATCCTTATCCCTGTGTTTTTCGTGAAGCTTGTCCAGCATCGCCTTGGTGAGGTCTATCCCTACTACCGAAAGATCCGGGAACCTCTTGAATATCTCGTCAAGCTCAAGCCCGGTCCCGCATCCCAGGTCAAGCAGAGTTCGAGTCCCTTCCGGAACAAGCTCGGCCATCTTTTTGTAGCCTTCCCTGCAGCCCTGAACATCATTGAGCATATGTTCATCATATAATTCTGCCCGGGCCGTGAAAAAATCGTCCATCTTTTCAACCACCGGCCCATCATTCTCTTTTATCGTCGGAGCTTCATATATCCTTGAAGTGACGCCCCATGGATGGCGCCCGGTGCCAATGTGCCGCCAGCCATACCTTTCATAGTAAGATGTGTGGTCCGTACACAGATACAACTTGTCAAAACCGAGTTTCCCTGCTTCTATCCTTGCGTGCTCCAAAAGTTTCGAGCCAAGCGCATTTCCTCTGACTCTCTCCTCGACATAAAGAGCACACAGATATGGGAAAAGGTCTGTCCTGTCGACGAAGTCGTTCCGGATCAGCCCGCAGCCGCCTATGATTTCACCGTCTTCGTCGATCATCAAGTACCACTGGGGCAGGGCATCGTTTTTATTGATGCAGTCGTCAAAACTTCTTTCATATTCTTTCCGATCTATCCCAAATTTTGAAGCAAACCAGTCTATCCCCCGCACGGAATAGCCCGGATTGTTCTTTATCGAGATTATCCTGTAATTTACTTTACTCATCCGTTTCCCTCCATAATGCACGGGATATCTGATACGCCCAGGATCACATATCATTTTCTTGCGAACAGATCCCTAACCTTAAGGCCATTTGCTTTGATCGCCGTTCGCCATCCCTTTTCGGCCAAGACCCGTAGGCTGATCCTGTTGCTATATCTTCTGCGATGGTGCATCTCACCATTTCTTATGACAAAATAAGGGTGTATGTGGGGGATGCTGCGGTCCAGAACGTTTTTGACAAAAGGACTAAATCCTCCGTAACAGCACTTGCTTATTATGACCACCTCATTGCATTTTGACAAATATTCCCCCATGTCACCATAATCATCACGGATAACACAGGCGCCCGGAGTTTTGATCCAGCAGCCAAAGCAGCCTGTACAATGATGTATGGTGCCATCATCTGAAATCATCATGGTTTCTCTGATTTGATCAGGGAATAATTCAGTGAAATCATTCCTGTCCAGATCATGCAGGAGTAATCTCATATACACCACCGTTTAATTGATCCCATATCTGTTTGTATTCCTATGCAATAAGCAGGCTTTTGATTATTGTATCAAGCAATATGGTAAAATACAACTTCCAAAAGCTCTGATACTAATATCATCAAACTGCTTTTCCCTTTTTGATATCCCATGAACTGAGCTGCACTGATAATTGGTGGTTCGGCGCAAACACAATATAGGTATTGGCATATCCATTTGGAATGTGATAAACTTTGCATGTCATTCATGACATGACCTCCTTTTGCTTTGTGCGGTTGGCGAACCTGCACTCATTTTAGCAAAAGGAGGTCTTCTTGTATCTAAAGATTCTTATTCTCACCGGCATAGCCGGTGGTTTATTTTCGCTAAAGCTGCAATGAAAAGACCCTGTTATATGTGCATACAACAGGGTCGTTCATATTTCGAATTTACATCACCTTGCAGCGCATGATCACTTTCAGGTTGTTTATCGCGCAGCGCTGGATATCCCCTTTGCAAATCGTCACGTTCTTTGCCATGGTTCCCTTGTAGAGGATCTTCCTGCCGTCATCGGAGACCGAAGCGTCCTTTGTCGTAACGGGATGCGCAAACCCGGGCTCCATTCCGGGTCTGCGGAACCGAGGCGGAAGTTCAGGTATATGTTCCATGTAAACAGGTTCGCCGTTGACCAATATCATGTCATCTTTGACGGTGGCAACATACCCTTCGCCCAACACCGCTTCGGCTACGTCCTCCCCGTTCTGATCGGGTTTGAAGGAGTTCCATGAAGGCCTCAGCATTGTGATGAACGACCTTTCTTCATAGAACCTGACCTGTCCGCGCTCATCAAACTCGGGCTGCTTTAAGACGGCCGCAAGGACGATGTTCCTTACCCTGCCGGGGCCACCGGGCATTATCAGGTCGTTTCCTGCGTGCATGGATATCGACGGGGTCGACATTCCGCCGTTCCAGTCGGTCATGATCGCACCGTCGAATCCCCACTCGCCTCTTGGGAAGTTGGTGCAAAGATCATAACTGTCGGCCGCCGGGATCCCGTTGATTTTATTATACGCGGTCATGATCGTCATGGGTTTCGATTCCTTCACCGCTATCTCAAAGTTCTTGAGATATATTTCGCGAAGCGCTCTCTCACTGACGATCGTATCAACAGCGTGCCTGTTGGATTCCTGGTTGTTGGCGGCAAAGTGCTTGACACACGCACCGATGTGCGGCCTTGACTGCACCCCGCGCACGTACGCCGCAGCGATGAGACCGGAAAGCAGCGGATCCTCCGAAAAGTACTCGAAATTGCGTCCGCAAAGCGGATCCCTGTGGATATTGAGTCCCGGGGCAAGCAATATTGAAATGCCCAGTTCGTCCAGCTCTTCGCAAAGGCCCCTGCCCACTTCTTCAACGATCACGGGGTCAAAGGACTGTGCCAACAGGGTCCCGATAGGCCATGCAGTGCAGTATTGATACCTCATGACCTTCTCGCCGGTTTCGATATTCGTCGCCTCGAACTCCTGGTTTACGCGGACTCCCGCCGGTCCGTCGGCAAGGACTATGGACGGTATTTTGTACTTCTCCCAAAGGTTAGGCGTCGTTTCACCCGCGGCACCCGCCACGGTCGCTGAGTTCGAACCGACTATCGGGGATTTTTCGTTCGCTACGCCCCAGCCGGTTCCGCAGTTGAGCTCTGCGAGCTCCTCGATCGACATCTGCGCGACCAGGTCCTCCAAAGTTGCCCTGCCGTTTGCCACGTCTTCAAGCGTGATATCCCGCTTTTCCTTCAGGCAGACTTTTTCGTAGGGCAGGAGCGGCTTGTAATCCTTATCGGTCGTATATGTAGTGACGGCTTCGTCCTGATAGACCGAACGGTTGTCCACACACGGTATCGCGGCAGGATCGGCATCCAGGACAAGTACATTTGCCCAGTCGCCATCATCCATGCCATATGGCTTCCCAAGCCTGCTTATCTCATCAAGAGGCTGAGAAAGGGGCATCTGATGATTTACAAGTCTTGTGGTCACATCACGGTCAAGTCTTATGACAAACGCGGGAACTGTGTCCCTTGACGAAGTGCCGACCCGGATACGGTAATCTCCCTTTTCGAGTGTATAGCATGACTTCTCATAGTCAAAGGCAGCGATATCGCTCAGACGGAACTTGACAGTAAGCGCTTCCTTCTCACCCGGTGCCAGCAGCCCGGTCTTTGCAAATCCCGCAAGTTCCTGATATGGCCTCTCCAAACGCACTTCGGGCGCCGAACAGTAGACCTGCACGACCTCTTTTCCGGAATATTTCGTACCGGTATTTTCAACTTCGATTTTGACTTCGACGGTCTCCCCGTCAACGGATTGTCCGACATGCTTTACATCAAATGTCGTATAGCTGAGACCGTATCCGAAAGGATATATCGGTGCCTTGCCGAAGCTGTCAAACCAGCGATACCCGACATAAATGCCTTCTGTATACTTCTCGACGTCGACATTCTGGTCATTATAAGCAAACGTCTCCGCGGCGGGATAGTCTTTGTAGTCCATCGCCCATGTGGCGGTAAGCTTTCCGCTCGGTGTCACTTTACCCGTGAGGACATCCAGTAAGGCATTTCCGCCTTCCTGTCCCGCCAGGCTCATCAGAAGAATGGAATCCAGTCCGTCCAGTTGAACGATCCGGCTCATATCGACGACACCGCCGACGTTCAGTACGAGAATCGTTTTCTTAAATGCGCCGGTAATGTATTTCAGGTTGTCCAGCTCTGCTTGGGTCAGCTGGTAATCGCCGAGCTCGTATTCTTTCCCGTCAAGCTCTATCTTCTTTGAAAGGCAGCGGTCGGCTCCCTCACCGGAATTCCTGGAAAGCACATAGATGGCAACGTCGGTCTGACCGGCAAACCCCTTTACCGTCTCTTCATCCAGGGCGTCTTCCGGGTAAGCGAATGTCACCATGGGATTTCCGGCAACTTTCTTCATCTCTTCGTCATACCCTACCGCATAGTCCCGCAGACGCTTCTCCGTTACCACTTCATATCCCGCATCCACGAATGAGTCCAGTATGTTCACATGATACCTGGGGCTCTGGTTCACATCCGATGATGCTCCCCCCGACAGTCCGCCATTGAACGGGTCACCCGAGCCCGTTCCTCCGCGGACCGTGCGGACCGCACCGACACCGAACAGCGCTATTTTCGTCTGTTCCTGTTTCAGCGGGAGGGTTTCATTGTCGTTTTTCAGCAGGACCATGCCTTCGCACGCTGCCCGCCTGGAAAGGGCAGCATTCCTTAATTCACGGTCTGACATAGGTGGGTGAACGATTCTTTCTGTTCTACTCATTTTTCTACCTCATTTTTATATGATTTAGTTATACGACGTCTGTTTTATGACGGTTTTGATATGTTTTTCGGTGTTTGTGATCTATAATCTATATTAAATATACTTGCTGCCTTTTGTAAAGAGACTTTTGCTATGTATCAGATATTATCCGCATGTTTTTCTTTAAAGTGACTCCGGTATGGATCCACCGGAGTCACTTCAACAGTTTCGGCAGTTAACGGGAATTGTACCGATCGAGGGCTGCCTGTCTCAACTCTATCGCTCTTTCGACCCTCAGCTTTTTCATCTCGTTGATAAAATTGTCGTACTCGTCGAACGATTTCTCGCCTATAATGAATTTTACCAGGTTCTCGGATACAAATGTCTGGACATCGCCCATTATGTTGGCGTATTCAGTATTTTCTTCCGAAGTCATCGTAGCGGTACCCGGGAAGAAGTAGTCACAACCGTCCTCGTTCCAAATATCTACAAAGCCGGCCGCTTCAGGCTCTACGACGCTGAGCTCCCGGTCAAACAGGATGTAACCCGGTGAGTTATAAAGGAAATATGCTCCCTGCGTATCGGAGAGGTTGAACTCGGGTGCATCCGACTTCAGGGGACCCGACCATACGGGCTCGCCATTCTCGTCATATTCAAAGGTCTCGCCCTCGACTCCGTAGTTGCTCAGGAGGATACCTTCTTCGCTGAACAGGTAATCCCAGTAACGGCAAAGCAGCTCGACGTTCTTGGAACCATACGGGAAACACAGATACTGCGATGCCGGGTCGGTCGTCATGCGCACATGGACGGGATCGTTTTCATTCTCGACAAGTATGCGCATAGCGGTGAGCTTGAAATCGGGATCGGCAGCTGCCAGCTTGTATGTTTTGTTCCATGTGTATATGCAGTCGAACACGGCGTATTCGTTGTTTGCGACTTTGTCGATCGGTCCGAAGTAATCCTGCTGCGCATAGAAGTCGGGAGCAATGTAGCCTTTATTATACCAGTCGTTCAGCTTTTCAAGATATCTGCGGAAATCAGGCTCCATCGGTCCGTATTTTGCCCGGCCGTTTACCTGGTAGAACCCGTTTATCACATTGAATCCGCCGTTTACGATATTTCCCATGGTAAAGCCGTCGTTCCTGATCCAGAGGGGATGCTCCGCCAGGCCGTTGTCCTGGAAGGTCTTGAAGACCTGCTCAGCCTGATCGTAAGTCCGCGGCACTTTCAGGTTCAGCTCGTCGAGCCAGTCCTGGCGAATGACTCCGCCTACCCACGCGCCCTGAGCGTTTCCGTTCTTGTCCACCTTCACAAGGGGTATCCCGCCGAAGTGGCCTTTGTCGGTGGTCGTCCCTTTGCGGATCGCTTCATTGTTGTCGCGAAGTGCTTTAATGTTAGGCATTATGTCCAGGTAGTCCTCGAGAGGCACGACCATCAGTTCATCTATCGCGTTGTCCAGCCCCTTGTTATAGAGCAGCGGGAAATAGCTTATCATATCAAAATCGTAAAACTCCCCGGACGTGATCAGGAGGTTGAACTGCTCTGTCATACTGGCAGAAGAGGGGGTCGTGAATGAAACATATATATTTGTCAGTCGGGCCATTTCTTTGAAGACCAGGTTTTCTTCCATCGAAGGTATAACGGAAAGCGTAAAAGCACACGGCCACCATGCTGTAACGGTAACCGGAGTGTCTACCAGCGGCAGGCCGCCTGAAGCATCATCATCGGGCTGGCTGTCGACATTCGACGGTGTTTCCTTCGATGCTGTCGGTTGGACGCTGGTGTCGCCCGGAGCGACGTCTTCGTTTTTGCTGCATCCGGCAATCAAAGCTGCACACATCAGAAGAACGATAACCAATGCAATGATCTTCTTCACGTCGGATATACCTCCTTTGGTTGAATTTGAATGTTTGAAAAAGCCTCGTTATGTAAAGACTTGCTCCCAGGTTCTATAATATTAGAGATCGCATTTCACGTCAAGTATTTACGTCTGTTTTCGCCTTTTTTACAACAGCGATTTATTGCATTTTAAAAAATATGAGTGCTAAACAATAATTTATTACACATCGATCTAACATATTAGTCCATTTTGTCCATGCCACGGAGACTGTATGGAAGAGCCTCTTTTCAATAAGCAATTTGCCTTTACAACTGTTTTCTTCTTTTTTCACACAGGTTTGACAATATGAACGCTGCCGGTTTTTCATTTGTCCCCGCATTTTCGCGCAAAATCCGGCTGACCGGTGTAAGACCCGTGCAAATTTGCTGTTTTTTTATAACTCTATGTACTCTTTCACTTGTACGCAGCATGATATGATGATATATTAAAACAAAACATCAACGCAAAGCGATATGTGAGGTGTCGGGATGGTCAGGATCGAAGATGTTGCAAGGCATGCGGGGGTTTCAATCGCCACAGTGTCACGCGTGATCAACGGGAATTATCGCGTAAGCACCGCAAAGTACAACAAGGTGCTGAAAGCAATCGAGGAACTTGGTTACAAGTCTACGAAGCTGCAATCCGAAAACAGGCAAAAGCAAATACTGATCATATCATCACTGATAAACGAAGACATGATCAGATGCTTCGAGGACAGCGCCAGCAAATTCAACCTGTCAACGCTTTATAAATATATACCCGAATCCGAGGTCGACATCGATATGCTGCCAAGCAAAAGCGATTTCGACGGAATAATCATTCTGGACGCGCTCGTGACCGCCGAAACATATGAAAAACTGAAAAAATTGTGTCCGGTGGTATTGTGCAGGGTACAGTATGATTATCCTGATACGGTTTCGGTATCTGTCGACGATGAGCTCGTTGCATATGATATAACCAGTTACTTTATCAAAAAAGGAAAAAGAAATATTGCCCTGGTCTGCGACATGGACAGGAGCATCAGCTCCGGGACCACGAACCTCATACGCCTTGCAGACAGAAAACGGATCCTGAACGGATATTATCTTGCCCATATCGATAACGGTTTGCCGATCAGATCCGATTTGATAATCTACGCGGATGACTTTGTGGAATCCAATCTCGTTGAAAGCAGGTTCAGAGAACTCCTTGCCGACCCGGAGATTTGCCCCGACGCAGTATTCAGTGCCAGCATCGCGTTTGCCCTGGACCTCATGGAAATCGCAAAAAGCTGCGGCAAACAGATGCCCCGGGATATCGAGTTCGCAACATGCGGCGGGATGTTCAGCCACCTCGAACTCCCCGGCATCACTTATGCCGGGCAGCCCCTGGACAGGCTCGCCGACGTTTCGGTGCAAACATTGAACTCAATGATGAAAGGCGAGCTGCCCGCCGACAGGCAACACCATATCTATATCGAACACACATTTCTGCCAGGACGCTAAGATGATATGACGGATAAAAAACCGCTGCTCCCGGACACCTCCGGGAATAGCGGTTTTTTAACGGCCTATTTCATCAGGAAATCCAATATGTCCCTGTAGACTTCCTCTTTGTTATCCTCGTTGAGCACCTCGTGTTTCATGCCTTTATATACGATGCTGGCAACATTTTTATACCCGACCTTTTTCAGGGAATCAATGGAATCCTGCAGTCCCTTGCTGCCTCCGGTCACCGGGTCGTCTTCACCGGTCACGCTCAGGATCGGCAGATCGGGATTTGCACATTTGAATCTCCTGAAATTGTGCATCTGCCGGTCCGCATCTATCAAAGTCAACAACCCATAGTTTTCATATATATATCCGCACAAAGGATCATTTATGTAGGCATCGAGGTTCTTCCTGCTGACACTGATCCATGAGTGATCCTGTTTCGTATCCCCTTTTATTTTCGCCAGAAGATAACCCCGTCTTCCTCCAAGCATAGTCAAGATCTTTCCCAACATATATGCTGCTTGCACCCCGGGTATATAGTTTGGTGTGCCGCTAAGTACAAGCTTGCTTAGCTCATGGTCATGCTCCTGCAGGTAAACTCTTGCGAACAGTGAGCCTAAGGAATGGCCGATCATATACAACTCTTTTCCCGGATAAAGCTGCTTGACATACCTCGTGATCACCAACTGGTCTTCTATCATCTGCTCCAGGCTTCCCATGGTCCCCAGATAGTACTTATCATTGCGCGACTCGCCGTGACCCCGGTTGTCGGAGATTATCACGGTAAAACCGTTACTTTGTAGAAATTCCGCAAAGTCGAAATACCTGTTCTTGTGCTCCACTGCCCCATGGATTATCTGGACCAGCGCCCTGGGGTTTTCTGCTTTAAATAGTACCGCGGCTAACTCCAGACCATCATTCGCTTTCAGTTTTATATTCCGGATCGAGCCTGTCATACTGTCTCCCCCTTTTTTATGAATATTGTACCATGCTCAGCTCTTGCAAAACAAGGTCAATCGGGACCCGGTAATGGGACTCCGGAAATGGTTTCAGTTTGACCGGTACTATATGCTTAGTTTATCACTGCCCGGTTATATGAGTCCCTGCTCATAGGCTTGAGCGCGGATCCCATATGTGCATACCGGACAAGAGTACATATCGTTGTGATCGACCGAACAAAGCAATTAAGCAAAACATAAAATGTTGCGGAAGGATATATAGTTCGGCACATTGCCAGTTTTAATTAAAACTCCATATCGGTCATCATGTATTTATTTCATCAGGAGGATCTTTTATGAGTATACAATCAGTCAACAAGAAAGAGTTGTTCAGCCGGCTTGGCCTGTACAATACATTCCGCAAATTGTGGGAGCAACATATAATGTGGACAAGGTCCTTCATAGTAAGCACCGCTGCCGGTCTGGGTGATCTGGCGCCAGTTACACGGAGATTGTTACGCAATCCGGTCGACTTCGGCAGGGTGCTGCAGGTATTTTACTGCCGGGACATTGTAAAAAAATTCGTTGAACTGTTCACAGAACACCTGACCATTGCGACCAAGTTCGTAAATGCGGCTAAAGCAGGGAATACCGCCGCCGTTAACAGGCTTAGAGACGAATGGTACAGAAACGCAAAAGACATAGCGCGATTCCTCTCAAAGATAAATCCTAACTGGAATTTCGGTACCTGGGAGTCCATGCTGAATAAACATCTCAGGCTCACAGAACAGGAAGCTGTACTGCGGCTGAACGGACAATTCGAAGAAGACATAGCCATTTATGATAAGATAGAAGATCAGGCACTCGAAATGGCAGACTACATGGCAGAGGGCATTCTGAAGCAGTTTAGCCTGTAGCGCCTGCAACAGGCAGCTAAATGAGCGTGGGACACCGGTACAGGTTCGCTGTCAGGATTATGACAGCGAACCTGTACCAGTGTCCCACATTTAATTTGTACCTTGCTGTCAATTTTGCGCGGATTTATCATTTATATGATATAATGTGTGTTGACATCAACAAGAGGCTTACGGGAGGGCGTGTCAAAATGAGAAAGATCGCGAGAGCAGCCGCGTGGTCATTGTCTTTGCTTTTTATGTTGATCGGGCTGCTGATGTCCATGACGGGATATCCTCAGGGTCTGATGAGCATATCCGCAGGCGTCTTCCTTCTTCCGCCTCTGACAGATTTCATAAACAGGAGACTGAGGTTTGCCCCCAAGTGGTGGATGAAGCTCCTTGCGTTTTTTGCACTGGCAGCCCTGCTGAACGTTATAGTCCCGGCAGATGCCGCTTATTCCGGCAGATCCCATGGTTCCTCGCCCGGGCCGGTGCCGGAAGCCGTTTTGGGACCCTCTTCGGAAGATCGGTCTGATCCCTCACCGAAACCTGCATCGGCACCGGATCAGGTTCCCGAACCTTCGCCGGAACCATCCGTGCACGACCTAACCGTCACGCGGCCGGATGACGGCACAAATGATGCGCCTGAAAACCGCGACAACAACAAAGGCGATGTTCCTGATCCTTCCGATCCCAATGCTGACTCGCCGGAGCAAACACTGAGTCCGGAATCCCCGGACACTATAGAATTGCACTTTATCGATGTCGGACAAGCCGACTGTATATTGATCATAAGCGGTTCCGGTTCCATGCTCGTTGACGGCGGTAATAATGCCGATGCTGATACTGTGGTAAATTACTTGAGAAATAAGGGTATTGCAAAACTTGATTTCGTCATTGGAACCCATCCCCATGAAGACCACATAGGCGGTCTGGATGCAGTTATCGACAACTTCGAAGCAGGCAGGGTCATAATGCCCAGGGTGCAAAGCAACACCAGGACCTTCGAAGATGTCCTTGAAGCGATCGCCCGTAAAGGGCTCAAGATAACTAGTCCTGTTCCGGGGACCGAGTACTCCCTTGGCAAAGCCAAATTTACGATACTCGCTCCGAACAGCGAAAAATATGGCGACACGAACGAATATTCGGTGGTCATCAAACTTGAGTTTGGAAACACTTCATTCCTGCTGACCGGGGATGCCGGCATCCCTTCCGAAAATGAAATGCTGTCAGAGGGATATGACCTGCAGTCGACCGTCCTCAAAGTCGGGCACCATGGCAGCAAAACTTCGACATCCCGGGAGTTCATACTGGCTGTGAGACCACAGTATGCCGTAATTTCTGTCGGGAAGAACAACTCCTACGGACATCCCGCCGAAGAAACGCTGACAAGGCTTAGAGAAGCAGGCATTGTGATATACAGGACTGATGAGTCGGGGACCATCGTTGTCACAAGCGATGGTGCTTCGCTGACATTTGACGTTGAAAACGGATGACAAACGGAGGGATCGCTATGCTCATCATCGACAGGTTCGAAGGCGAGTACGCCGTGTGTGAGGACAACGAAAGAAAAATGCATAATATCGAAAGGTCAAAACTCCCCCCAAACGCCAGGGAAGGCGATGTGCTGCTCCTTAAAGGAGACCGCTATGTCATAGACCGTCAGGAAACCGAGAAGCGTAAGCTCAGGTTGAAAAAACTGATGGACTCACTCTGGGACTGATTTGGATCCGCTTTCAGATCGATCCAGGCGTTTATGGTTCCAACATAATCAACCGGCGGCAATCATGCAGTTTTGAGTCTGCATTAATAAACCCAGTCTTTCCTTTGTGCTTTTGCTCGTTACATGGTTTCAGGCAAATCCACTGTATTAAAAATTTTTATTTTTCGTCAACACTTTCGCCCTCTCATTCGTTATATGGTTGAAGTCTGAAGAAGGAGAGCCGGTATGATAGAGTCGTTATACTCAAAATATTATAGTGAGCTGCTCAATTATTGTACCTCGCTCTCTCACGATCCTGCCTTATCCGAAGATGTCGTACAGGAGTGTTTCCTGCGTGCGCTGTCAAACCTGGATGTGCTCAATGAACTGAGCGAACCGCAATGCAGAGCATGGCTATACCGTACTGTCAAAAACATCTTCATAGACCATGTCCGTCGCCTGGCAAAGCAGCCGCTGCCCGATGAGGAACACTTCAGCGAAGACGATTATTCAAGGCTCGCGGTCGAGCTGATGTGCTGCCACCTGCCCGAAGACGAGCGGTCACTGTTTTTGCTCAGATACATCGAAGGATATAATTCGACGGAACTTGGGGAGATGTTTGACCTGTCCCCGTCAACGGTAAGAGCAAGATTGGCTTCCGCAAGGTCCAGGCTTCGAAAAATCCTGACTCAAAATGAATAGGAGGAGCCCTATGTCCATGAAGAAACTTGTCGTCAACGCCGCCACCTGTGATGCCAGAAAAGTCAGCGAGGAAACTCTTTCAAACTATGAAAGCATCAGCCTGAACTCGGCTATGCTGCTGACTAATTCGACTTCACGCGTCCTTCTCCACAAATACAATGTCACAATGAACTGTGCAAGGATCGAAGATATCCCTGATGACGCGGATATTATATTCCACAACGGCTCTTATACTCTTTCCGACAAAGACAAAAGCGGAAAACCGGCCATCCTCAGCGTCAATGGTGTCCTCACCGTCGAACCGGGCGCGGAAGAAGCGCTCAAGCGCTTTGTCTCAATAATAGTAAACGGTAAGGTGATCTACCCCAAAAGCCTGGCTTCATATTTGGGAATGATGACTGTCAACGGCAGCTCTGAGCCATATCCTGACGATGCCATCCTGCTGAAGAGTGTATTCGTTGTTGACAAGACTTTCATTCTGAGGAGCAAAGGATCGAAGTACTATGCAAGAAAGTGCGTGGTACTTACCGACGAGTCACTTGATGTCACAGCGCTTGTGAACAAAGGCGTCTCGTTCCTGACCCAAAAAGCGATCGTGGCGGAATCCATACTCGAAGCTTCCCTTCCCCTGTTTGAAGAGGATACGGAGATCATAACCGTTCCGGACGGCTGTGCATTCGTAAATGATGATGCGACCCTCGACAAAGGACTGCTTCGCAAGAACGGCAACAAGATATTCATCTATGGAAACCTCAAGATAGACTCATCGGCCGGTGAACTGCTGGATGATATCGAATACCTCCGCGTCAAGGGAACAGTAACATTGTCAAAGTCCCTGGAAGACCCGTTTTTGGAAAAGGGCTTCGAATATGACAACCTCAAGCTTGTGAGAGGAAAATGCATCGCTGACAAAGTTTTCATAAAGGTCGACAGGCAAATGCTGGAGCAAAACGCCGAGGGAGTATCGGTCGTCGACTGTGTAAATGTGACGATCACAAGTGAAGTGCCCCCGGAACTTATACTTGAAAGGCTCGTGATCGACGACTGCGTCAATGTCGTCTGCTCACCCGAGCAGCGCAGCGCGGTTGAGCAGGTAGCAACAGATGTCGCCAACATAAGCGAGTCCGATAAACCCGGCATGGGAGATATGCTGAAAGGGATCATTCCCGGAGAATCCAAAGACCCCGGCGACACAAAGGTCATAAACGCTGCATATTATGTACTGTAATTCGGCGCAGTGCCAATCGTATATTTTACGGCGCTGAATATTCAGTCCAGCAGGCGGCAATAGCCGCTTGCCGGATTTTTTTGAGAAAAAACAGAATACCGTATTGACATATGTGTGTATATTGATAAGTATTTGCATTATTACCTTCTTTACCATAATTGCGATGAGCATTATGATCCCCTGCGCGGTAAAGTGGGGGCCGGAAAAGGCAAGATATACATTTTTCCTGCTTGTTGCTCTTATCTTCGCACTCCCCATGGTTCTGAAAAACCTTCTCCCCGATCTCGCAACGAAACTTGCAAATGTTATCGAAGCAGGCGATAATATAAAGCAGATCAGTTTCCTCCTGTTTATTATAGCTGTTGGAGTATATATAATCAGTTATTTTATAAGCTGCAGTATATATGCGAATAAAGGGTTCTGACAGCAAACTGTTTTCCCCTTTCCGCATGGTTGCCCTGTGATAACTCTCCCTATGATTAAGTTCAATTAATCCTTCACAGGTCATAAGCTAAGTAAAAAAAGTACCTGCAAATCCAAGCGGATATGCTTGCGTTTACCGGTACTTTTTTGGTTTACCCAATCTTAATGCCATTAACTGTGCCTTTATTGCGATATTACTTTTCCATATACTTTCCAAATATCTTCTCAAGTCTCCTGCACCAAATCGCCATGATCAGCGCGGGCATAGTTATGCCCAAAACATTAAGCAGTATAGAGGCAATTGTGCGCATCTGTTTTACAGGAGAGGTACAAACGCATAAAAAGAAATTAATGTGAGTCAAAGGTAATCGGACAATGACGGATCGTTGTTTTGCCTGTTGAATATTGCATAAAATTCTAGTAATATATATGAGAATATTTATGATGAAAAAGTATATTTTGAAAATGCTTCAAAATCAGGAAACGCTTTAACATAAAATGTCTTGATGGATGCAAAAGTATATCTTCTGAATAGTAAAAACGGAAAATAATGTAACGCGAGAGATTGCGACGACATATGAAAAGAGAATATTTTTACGTAAGAGACCACTATACGTAAAAGAGTTATTAATCCAAGTGAATTCCTTGACGAAAAGAATATTTTGACGAACAAGATCATTTTCACGAAAGGTTTGAAACATTTATGATCGGCCATACCGAGTTGATCGGGTTACTGGAAAGCTCCCCGGTAATAGCAGCGATAAAAAACGACCAGGGACTTGAAAGGTGCCTGTCATGCGGCTGCAAGGTCGTATTTGTCCTTTACGGAAGCATAAATTCTATCGCAGATATCGTTCATCAGCTGAAGGAAGCCGGCAAGGTCGTATTCGTCCACATAGACTTGATTGACGGCTTGTCGGCCCGCGAAGCCGCGGTAGATTTCCTGGTGAAGAACACCCGCATCGACGGCATCATTTCGACAAAACCCGCCTTGATCAAGTACGCAAGATCTCTTAATTATCTTGCTATCCAGCGGTTCTTTGTCCTCGATTCCCTGGCACTTGAAAACATTCGGAAAGCCGACCTCAACGACAGCGCCGATCTGATCGAAATACTGCCGGGACTCATGCCGAAAATAATCAAAAAGCTCAGCGACGAACTGAGCAAGCCTATAATTGCCGGGGGCCTGATAAGCGACAAGGAAGACATCATCACCGCCCTGGCTGCCGGCGCAATAGCCATTTCGTCCACAAACCATGATGTCTGGTTTATGTAAGAGCGCCTGTTTTATATTTAATATTTACTTTTTTATAGATTTATGTTATAATTGTAACGAACAAATCATCTAACAAAGTGCGCATGTCTACCTTTAGAGTTTTAGAGCAAAGGGTAAGCAGCATTGCTGTTTCCTTATGCTCTTTTTTATTTGCCCGGCAGCTATAACGGTTCTGATATGACAACCGGCGGCCCATATAAACCGCTCCGGGCAGACAGTTTGCCTGAGCTTTATGTACATATATGGAGTACATATACGGAGGATGAGATAATGAAAAAAACATACGACGTGGCGATCATAGGATGCGGGATAGTCGGCGCAGCCATGGCCTATGAACTCAGCAAATATGAGCTTGATGTCGTGGTCGTCGAAAAGGAAAACGACGTCTGCTGCGGCGCCACAAAAGCCAACAGTGCCATAATCCATGCGGGGTTCGACCCCCTTCCCGGTACACTTATGGCAAAGCTGAATGTTATGGGCTCCAGGATGGCGAAGGAAATTTCACAGGCTTTGGATGTGCCGTATAAGCAAATCGGTTCGCTCGTTCTTGCGTTCGACGAAGACGATTTGAAAACACTGGACGTCCTATACGAAAGAGGGCTGCTAAATTCCGTTCCCGGACTGAGGCTGCTTGACAGGGATGAAGTGCTGCAAATGGAACCGGAAATCTCCCCCAACGTGGCCGGAGCCCTTTACGCGCCCACTGCGGGAATAATCAATCCCTGGGAGTACGGTATAGCTCTTGCAGAAACCGCAGTACGAAACGGAGTTGAACTGAGGTTGTCCTCAGAAGTCCTTTCCATCGGGCAAGACGATGAGAACTGGAGGATCACCACAAAAAGCGGTGACGTTCACGCTAGATACATAGTAAACGCGGCAGGCGTCAACAGTGACATCATTCACAATATGACAGCCGAGCCTTCATTCAGCATCCGGCCCAGCAAGGGAGAATACTTCCTGCTCGATAAATCCGAGGGAAGCAGGGTAAAGCACGTGATCTTTCAATGTCCTTCAAAGACCACCAAAGGTGTTCTGGTATCGCCTACAGTTCACGGGAATCTGATCGTAGGGCCAAACGCGGTTCCTTCGGAAAGGTACGATGTCTCAAACACATCGGACGGTTTGGATTACGTCCGGTCTGCCGCCATGCGTTCGGTCCCTTCCATCTCCTTCAGGGACAATATCAGGAATTTCGCAGGGATCCGCGCAAACAGCGATAACGACGACTTTATAATCGGTATTTCTGCCCCTCGTTTTCTCGACCTTGCAGGCATAAAATCTCCCGGATTGACCGCCGCTCCGGCCATTGCGGTTTACGCAGCTGAGCTTTTGCAGAATGAGGGGCTGGCTCTCAGCAGAAAATCCGACTGGATCGGAACGCGGAAAAAAGTCCGCTTTTCGGAACTTTCGGTCGAAGAAAAAAACAGGCTGATCTCGGAAAATCCGGCTTACGGCAGAGTGATCTGCAGGTGTGAAACCGTCACCGAAGGTGAGATCATCGACGCTTTGCACAGCCCGATCCCCGCCCGCTCCATTGATGGCGTAAAGCGACGTACAGGCAGCGGAATGGGACGATGCCAGGGCGGCTTCTGCGGCCCCCGCATCCTGGAGATCATGTCCCGTGAGCTGGGCATCGATCCTTCTGAGATCATTCAGGACCGCGAAGGCAGCTATATACTTACAGGCCAGACAAAAAAGGAGAGATGTTGAATGCATGACCTAATTGTGATCGGCGGAGGTCCCGCAGGACTGGCAGCGGCATTAAGCGCCTGGGAAAACGGTATAAGAGATATAGTCATAGTTGAGCGGGACAAGGAACTGGGTGGGATACTGAATCAATGTATCCACAACGGTTTTGGACTACACTATTTTAAAGAAGAGCTGACAGGTCCCGAATATGCTTCCCGGTTTATTGATATGCTTAATGACACTTCTGTAAAAGTCAAGCTTGATACCATGGTACTGGAGCTTACACCTGACAAAGAGTTACATATCGTTAGTTCTGCGTCAGGGTATGAGATCCTGAAAGCGAAAGCCGTTATTCTCGCCATGGGCTGCAGGGAGCGTACACGAGGAGCCATCGGGATCCCCGGAACACGTCCTTCGGGCATCTTTACTGCCGGCGCGGCACAGCGCTATGTCAACATGGAGGGTTACCTTGTCGGCAAGAAGGTCGTCATCCTGGGTTCGGGAGATATCGGCCTGATAATGGCACGACGCCTGACACTCGAAGGAGCTGAAGTCCTGGCATGCGTAGAGATCATGCCCTATCCCGGAGGACTTACCCGAAACATCGTGCAGTGCCTGCAGGACTTCAACATTCCGCTATACCTGTCCCATACGATAACGAAAATACACGGTTCTCCCCGGGTCGAAGGTGTGACGATAGCAAAAGTTGACGGGCAGCGCAAACCTGTTCCCGGTACGGAGCAGTACCTGGAATGTGATACTGTCCTGCTTTCCGTCGGTTTGATCCCGGAAAACGAGCTTTCCAGGAAGGCAGGGATCGAGATCGACAGACGTACCGGGGGGCCAGTCGTTTATGAAAACCTCGAGACAAGCGTAGAAGGGATATTCGCCTGCGGAAACGTGGTGCACGTCCATGACCTGGTCGACTATGTGACAAACGAAAGCCTGAAAGCGGGCAAGTCCGCTGCCGAATATATACTTAACTTCAATGATCCGACCGGCAACTCAGTTTCGCCCGAACACTCGGATATATCAGATATCAGGCTTGTAAACGGGGTCGGGGTTTCTTACACGGTGCCGCAACTGATAAGGATACCAAAGAACCTGATGGTAAATAGCAGTTTGAGTATTAGCGATCCTGATATTGAATTATCAGATCAGTTGCAGGATGTTGAAGTTTTTTTCCGGGTAAACCGCAAATTTGGCAGGAGCCGCATCGGTGTGAGTTTGGCCGGCAATGAGCTGGCGCGATTCAGGAGGGAAAGACTCGCGCCGGGTGAGATGGAAAAAATCCGGCTTCCAAAGAGCTTGCTTATGAAATGCCTGCAATTGGGCCTTTCCGAGATCGAAATATATGCTGTTGATGAAATGACCGGTCAGGCATCTGCAGATAACGCAAACGAAACCAAAATAACCGCGGTCTCTCCCAGGACAGTGCCCGCCGGATCCAAATCATCAGACAAGATCGCTAAAGTCTCATCTGCAGCAGGAGGTAGCATATGACCGAACTGATATGCATCGTATGTCCCAGGGGTTGCCACCTTCAGGTGGACCCGGAGAACGGCTGCCGTGTCCGGGGCAATCAATGTCCCCGCGGAGAAACATATGGCCGTGACGAGTTAATAAACCCGACGCGCATGATAACCTCTACCGTGAGAATAAAGGGGGCTATGTACCCCCGGTGTCCAGTGAAAACAAGTGCACCTATCCCAAAGCACCTTATATCTGAAGCAATGAAGGCTCTGGACGGTATAACTCTCAATGCCCCGGTAAAATGCGGACAAGTCGTGGTAGAGAATGTATGCGGTACGGGTGTCAGCTTCATAACCACCCGTGATATGCAGCAATTGTAAAAAACTGTCAGAAAGATGACCCAAGCCTTTGGGCAGGGGCCCAGGCAACCATGCATTGATAGACTGATCATATGAAAACAACACTGCTTCTTGCCATAAAAAAATGGCAAGAAGCTATTGTTTTCATGAAAACCAATGAAAACTATTGAATGGCCATTTATATTGTGATAAAATCAGTTTAGATATGGGCTTTAATGTTATGAATTTTCTGTTATGACGGAGGATGTTTATGAAGAGATATGAGTGCGATATCGCCGTTATCGCAGCCGGGCCAGCCGGTCTAGCCGCGGCCATCACCGCTGCCGAAAAAGGTGCGAATGTTATAGTTCTGGAAAAATCAAACACTACGGGCGGTGCCGCGAACATGGGAATGGGACCGCTGGGTGTCGAAACCGAAATACAGCGGGACAACCTGATCAGCATCACAAAGGAAGAAGCCTTCCGCAAATTTATGGACTATACGCACTGGCGCACAGATGCCCGTCTGGTCCGCGAGTATATCTGGAAATCGGCCGATACTATAAAATGGCTCCAGGATATGGGTGTTGAGTTCCTCGGCGCATACCGTTATTTTCCACAGTCTGAAGCCACCTGGCACATCGTGAAATCCGAGTCGGGAATGGGCCCGAGAGCCGCTTCGGCAATGATGAAAGTCATGACGAACCGGGCAAAGGAACTCGGAGTAGAGATCCTTCTTGAAACACCCGCAAAAAGGCTTGAAAAGAACGAGGAAGGGCGCATCGTCGGAGTCCATGCGGTGGATAAGAACGGCGAGGAAGTCTATGTCGACTGCTGTGCGGCAGTTATCGCTACGGGCGGTTTCGGCGACAACCCGGAGATGATAAAAGAATATACCCAATATGAATGGGGAAAGAACATGTTCTCATTCCGCATCCCGGGGATCGTTGGTGACGGGATCAGGATGGCCTGGGAAGCCGGAGCAGCCCGCACGGAAATGAACATGGAAGTTTCATACCACACTCCGTCGACGATCGAATACTCCTGCCTCACCCGCGTCCACATGCAGCCGAACCTCGTGGTCAACCTGCAGGGCGAACGTTTCATGAACGAAGAGATCATGGCAAATACGACTTTTTGCTCAAATGCGTTAGCCGCCCAGAAAAACGGAGTCGCCTTCTCGATAATCGACGACAGCATAAAGCAATACTTCCGCCGCAACGGCCTGCACACCGTAAGTCTCGTCAACCCCAATGCCTCAGCCAGGGACTATGACAAAGACGTAAAACTCGCGATCGAAAAGGGAGATCCGTATTTCTTCGTGGCCGATTCATTGGAAGAGCTTGCGGATAAAATGGGAGTGGACAAGGAAAACTTCCTCAGGACGGTAGAAGAGTACAACAGGTATTGCGAAACCAGGGACGAACTGTTCTGCAAGAACCATCGCTACATGCAGCCCCTTGTCGGGCCCAAATTCTATGCCCTCCAGATCTGCCCGGGCGGATACGGAACTCTTGGCGGCATCAAAATAAACTACAAAACCGAAGTAGTCAACGCTGATTATGCGCCGATCCCGGGTCTCTATGGAGCCGGAACCGACGTCTGCTCAATATACGGTGACTCGTATGTGTTCATCCTCCCGGGCAACACGATGGGATTTGCCCTCAATTCGGGAAGGATAGCAGGCGAGAATGCAGTCTCATACGTAGCCGGACTGTTCAGCGAAGAAGAATGATATATGGCTACATTTCAAATCGACAGCAGGGATAAGTGTTAATGATAAAGATCACTATCGATAATAAGATCATAGCCGCAAAAGAAGGCCAGTCGGTCCTGTCCGCCGCTCTGGAAGCAGGAGTATATATCCCCCATCTCTGCCATCACCCTTCACTTCCCGACATCGGGGAGTGCAAGCTCTGCATAGTCGAGATAGAGGGCAGGGATGGCATACATACATCCTGTACTACCCCCGCAGAAGACGGGATGGTCATCCGGACCCGCAGCGAGCGCATCGACAGCCTGAGAAAACTATCCATGGAACTGATGCTCGCAGGCCATCCTTCCGAATGTACTGCCTGCCCGAAATACGGCCAATGCGAATTCCAGTCCCTTATACAATACATCGGCGTCAGCGACACAAGGCTTCGCAAAGTTCCCTCAAACAACCTTTACACGGAAGAAAACCCGCTCTTCGTAAGGGACCTGGGCCGCTGTGTCCTCTGCGGGCGCTGCGTAAGGGCATGCGAAGACGTGCGCGGAGTCGGCGTCCTCGGATTCAAAACCAGAGACGGCCGAACTGAAATTTCGATCCGAAACGGAGGGCTTCTTGCCGACGGTGACTGCAGGTTCTGCGGGGCGTGCGTGGAGGTGTGCCCGACCGGCGCACTTCATGACAAAAACGAGCTTCTCAGAAGCTACGGTACTAAAGAGTCCGCATTGGTCCCATGTCGGAGCAAATGCCCGGCACATACCGATGTTCCAAGATATGTCGCATATGTCCGTGAAGGCGACTTCTCCGAGGCCCTCGCGGTAATTCGCGAAAAGGCACCGTTTCCCCATACTCTCAGCCTTGTATGCATGCGTTTTTGCGAAGACGCATGCCGCCGCGGATGTGTCAACGAAGCGATAAGCATCCGGGATATCAAACGCATTGCCGCGGAAAACGGGACCGATCTGTGGAAGTCGAGAGCAAAATCTTCCCCTTCCACCGGCAGGAAAGTATCCGTCATCGGCTCGGGACCGGCAGGATTAACGGCCGCGTACTACCTGGCACGCAAAGGCCACACCGTGGACGTATATGAAAAACTTCCCAAAGCCGGCGGTATGCTCAGATATGGGATACCGGGCTATCGCCTTCCGGAAGAGGTGTTTGAGAGCGAGATCGAAGACATACTTCAGGCCGGTGTCAGGCTTCATGTAAACAGCCCGAAAACCCCGCAGGAGCTGCTCAATGAAGGAACAGATGCTGTACTTGTGGCTGTAGGCGCGCATAAGGGGATCAGGCTCCCCATTGAAGGGAACGATCTCCCAAATACATATACCGCAGTTGAATATCTGCGCAATGCTGCCCTCGGAAGTATAACCGGGCTTGGCGACAGCGTACTCATACTTGGCGGTGGAAACGTCGCTTTTGACGTTGCAGGTGTCGCTCACAGAAACGGTATAAAGCGAATAATGATGGCATGCCTGGAGCCCAGGGACGCTATGACGGCAGGCAAAGAGGAAATCGAAGAGGGGCTCGGATACGGCCTTGAATTATATAACGGCAAGACATTTTTGAGAGTAGTCCAAAACGAAGAAGGTAAACTCTCCGTCTTGTGTCGTGATGTGGCAGAGCTCTCGGTCGATGATTCGGGCAGGATGAATATAGTGCCCGTTCCGGATTCTGACCAATGGCTGACCGCAGACAGCGTTATCTTCGCAGTGGGACAAAAGCCTGAGCTGGAAGGCTTCGAACTGGAGCAGAACAGAGGTCTGCTGGTCGTAAACGGCCATAGGTCATCTGTCGAAAAAGTTTTTGCCTGCGGAGACTCCGTTACCGGTACCTTGTCTATTATCCATGCCATCGCTTCCGGCAGGGAGGCGGCTTCCGCCATAGATCTCTATCTCGGCGGGGATGGTGATATATCCGAGCAGCTGGCGAAGCAGGAATCCACGTCCCCATGGCTGGGGCGTACACCCGGGTTCGCATACAAAGAACGGATCGGCTGCCTGACTTGCGATAACGCTGCCGACGAAGCCGATCGATGCCTGCGCTGCCATCTGCGTCTTCAAATCGAGCAGCCAAAATTATGGAACGCTTTTTCGGAAAGCCAGGTGAAAGACAATGCAATGTAACAAAATGATATCAAATATAAACGGCATTGGATTCCCCTACTCCGGTGAGCGCGACAGGTGTTCAGTAGATTATGTTTTCAGACTGCTCGATCAGTTGAGGAACACCCTTTGCGGAAAAGGCGTCTTCTGCCGCGACGCCGCTTCGCAGCTGTACAGTATAGTCGGCAGTATCCGCGGCGGAGAAGGAAAGAGCGGGGATGTGGGCCTGATCAGGGAAATATGCCAGGCTTCCCTGCAGCTTGCCGACTGTGAGATGACAAGGGAGGCAGTCAAGGAGATCCTCTCGCTTCTCGATACCGACGGGGAAAACTGGGATGCTCACATCACACGCCGACGCTGCCCTTCACTGAGTTGTGAGAGCCTCACGATTTTCTACATCGACCCGGCAGTTTGCGACGGATGCGGCAAATGCACGGACATATGCCCTGAAAGTGCGATCGACGGCTCCCCCGCCCTGATCCACGTCATAGATCGGGAAATGTGCACGAGATGCGCGGCATGCGAACCCGTATGCCCTGTTTCCGCCATAAAAAGAGCCGATGTCGCCGGCGTCCCTCCAAAGACTCCGGATGCGCCTGTCCCTGTAGGCTCATTTAAGGCCGAACCTGTCAGGAAGGGACTTCGCAAAGGCCTTAGACCATAAGATGCCAATGATACAAGTCAATCATATGAAATGAGGTATATACGATGGAAGAACGCCATGAAATCGTCAAAGCAATAATCGAACGCACCGCAAAGCTGACCGGCCGTGATCCGGCGGAGCTGAATGAAGATACGGAGTTTGCCGGGCTGGATATGAAAAGCGTCAACTATTCGCAGCTGATCGTTTACCTTGAAGATGAGGTCGACGTTGAGATTTCATACATGGCTTTCCGCAAGAATGCCACTATCGGCCAGGCAGCCGACTACATCATGTCACTTATCGGCTGAACGGCATGATTTTCGGAATAGGTGTCGATATTATAGCGGTTTCTCGCATCAGCGTCCTTGAAAAGACGGAGGACCCTTTTTTCTCCTCCGTCTTTACACATAGGGAGCGTGAGGAAGCCGCTTCTCAAAAAGATCCGGTCGCCTATTATGCGGGACGCTTCGCAGCAAAAGAAGCGGTGTACAAAAGCCTTCGCCTTCACGGGGATGCCCGTTTCAACGAAATCGAAGTGCTCGCCGGACGTTCCGGCGCTCCGGAAGCGCATCTATCCGGAGCGCTGCTTGAGCATGCAAAAAAACAAGGCATCAGCCAGATACACATTTCGATCTCACATGAGACAGACTATGCAATATCATACGCAATCGCCGAAACGGGGGATCAACCATGACATTTACCGAGACACTGCTCAAAAAAGCGCTTCTAAGCCCGAAAAGCATCGTCCTTCCTGAAGCATCAGAAGAGAAAATCCTCCTGGCTGCCAGAAAAGTTGCGGACCTTGGCGCCGCCCGTCCCATACTGCTTGGCAACCCGGATGAGATATCAGCCTCGGCAAACGGTGCGGGCGTTTCTCTGGAAGGTATCGAAGTAGTCGATTCCGGTGATGAAGCATTTAAAACCGAACTAATAGGAAAATTACTTGAAGTATGCGGCGATTTCAGCGAAAAAGCCCTGAACAGGAAGTTCCGCGACCCCTTGAATGTCGCCGCGGCAATGGTCAGGACCGGTTACGCGGACTGCCTCGGCGCAGGCCTTACCTGTTCCACCGGAGAAGTTATCCTGACAGCCCAGCTCATGATCGGGATGCATGAAGGCATAAACACCGTGTCAAGTATCGGAATAGCCGAGTTTCCCAACTTCAACGGTCCTGAGGGAAACCTGCTTTGCCTTACAGATTGTGCGGTAAATATGAGGCCAAGTCCGGAAGAACTGGCAGACATAGCGATAACTTCTGCACAGACCGTCCGCACCCTTCTGGGCTGGGAACCGAGAGTCGCAATGCTTTCCTTCTCAACCAGGGGGTCAAGCGAACACGAAGACGTGGAAAAAGTCCGGAAGGCTGTAGAAATTGCCAGATCCCGCAAGCCCGACCTGTTGATCGACGGCGAGTTTCAGCTGGATGCCGCCATCATTCCCGAAGTGGCAAGAAAAAAAGTCCGTGATCACTCACCCGTGGCCGGCCGCGCAAACATCATAGTGTTTCCCGACCTTGGCGCCGGCAACATCGGCGTAAAGATGGCTCAGATCTTTGGCGGTGCTGTTGCCCACGGGCCTCTCCTCCAGGGATTTGCAAAGCCCGTGACCGATTTTTCCCGGTCGGCACCCGTGGAAGAAATAGCAGGTAACCTCGTGATGCTCTCGGTTTACGCGCAAAACATGCAGTAAAACAAGTAAAAGGACTGTTTACTGGTCTATAAATAACCCATCGATACATTTCGATATCAGTCGATACGTTGCAATATTAATAAATGCCTATAAACCAGGATATCTGTCCTTACATATACGAAAAAAAACCAAACTATTAAGTACCGGTTCAGGATGATATGACTATGGAAAAGATATATAAAATATTCACGATAAATCCCGGCTCCACCTCAACGAAGATCGCCCTCTTCGAAAACGACAGAAAGGTGTTCGGCGTCACGCTGGATCATGATGCATCCGAACTTGCCGGTTTTGCCAGCCTCAGCGAACAGCTCCCGTATCGCCGCGAAAAAATCCTTCGGGCCCTTGCGGAGCAGGAGCTCACGCTTGAAAAAACAGACGCCTTTGTCGGACGCGGAGGCGGCCTTGCCCCGCTGGTCAGCGGAACTTATATCATCAACGATATATTGCTGAAACACGCAAGGGAATGTTTCGCGGGCGTGCATCCGGCGACTCTGGGCGCGCAGCTTGCGGCTTCCTTCGCGGAAGAATTCGGAGGCAGCCGATATGTCGTGAACCCGCCCGATGTCGACGAATTCTGCGAGCTTGCCAGGATAACGGGTATCAGGGGCGTGTACCGTGAAAGCCGCATCCACGCCCTAAACCAGAAGGAAATCGCCATCAGGTACGCCTCAGGCACAGGTAAGAGATATGAAGACCTGAACCTTATCGTCGCCCACATCGGAGGAGGGATATCCGTTACCGCGCATAAAAAGGGCAGGATGATCGACTCCAACGATATCCTGAACGGAGACGGGCCTTTCGCGCCGACACGCTGCGGCTCGATACCGGTAAGTGCGCTGCTGAAATTGGATCCGGCAGAAGTGAAGCCGAAGATAACAAAAACCGGAGGTCTGGTCGATCATCTCGGGACATCCGATACGAGGGAAGTCAAACGCCGCATCGAGGCGGGTGACAAATACGCAAAGCTCATATATGACGCAATGATCTACCAGATCGCAAAAGAGATCGGCTCCATGGCTGCGGTTCTGCGCGGTGAGATAGACGCCATAATATTTACCGGCGGGATTTCAAACGACGAATATCTAACCGGTGAACTGAAAGGTTATGTCGGTTTCATGGCACCAGTTATCGTCATGCCGGGTGAGTTTGAGATGGAAGCGCTCGCCGCGGGAGCTTTACGCGTCCTTCGCGGTGAAGAGCCGGCAAAGGAATATACGGGTATACCCGTTTGGACGGGATTCGATCTGTAGCATCATTCCGTAGTTCCGCTTCCCTGCCGTCCATGCTTGAAATGGTGTTCATTTCAGTATATAATATCTCAAATTGAAATAAGGATGTGAAACCCGTGGCTACAATACTGGATGTTGCGCGTGAAGCGGAAGTCTCCCCCGCGACCGTATCGCGGGTCATAAACAACAGTTTCCTTGTCTCCGAAGAAAAGAAACAGCGCGTCTATGAGGCAATGAAGAAGGTTGGTTATACCGTTGCTCCAAAACACCGAACAGTTAAAAGTAACGGCAAGCTTTTGGTGGCTGTTACCAATATGAGCAACTACGCGCTGTTCGACGGTATGCAGCGCTGTTCTGCAGAGCTTGGATACGGACTCGTTTTCGCACATACATCCGACCGTCCCGGAGCGTTGCAGGAGACTGTAGAGCTGCTTAAAGTACTGGACGCAGGCGGTCAGGTGGCAGGTATCCTGCTGCTTAACTTCGTCCTCAAGTCCGAAACCGACTTTTTGAATTTCATCCGTAAGTACCCCGTTGTCCAGGTCATGGAAGCTGTTGATCTAGAGAACAACTACCTCGTTTCTACGGATGACTATCAGGCGGCCTACGACGCTGTTACCCACTTGGTCGAGCAGGGAAGAAAACGTATCGCCATATATATTACCAAGCTTCCGGAAAACCGGATGAATTTTGAAAAACTTCGCCTTCACGGATATAATGCGGCGCTTATGGACCATGGGCTCCAGCCCCTGGACGAGTTGATCAGGTATTCTGACTTCAATATCGAGGGTGCGGCTTACACGACCAGAAAAATGCTCAGTTCAATGGAAAAGCTGCCCGATGCCATACTGTGCATGAGCGACACCGTAGCCTGGGGTTGCATGAAAACATTGCTGGAAAACGGGATTTCGGTTCCCGATGACATTGCGGTAGTGGGGATCGATGACCTGGAAGGCAGCGAGTATTTCACACCTTCCCTTACATCCGTCGCTCAGGCCTTTGACGTGATAGGCGAAGAGTCGATACGTCTTCTCAACAGTGTAATAAACGGAGAAATAACGAACGGACGCAAAATTTACGTGCCGCACAAACTTGTAGTCAGACAATCAAGCGTTGTGCCGGAAAGACAGTAAGAACAGTCGGCATCTGTAGCAATAGCAAAATCAACTAACATAAATCCCCTTTGAGGTCAGTTTCGATCGTCAATGTCAGTATCGATCGTCTATCAAAGGGGATTTCGATTTTATTGAACCATTCTTCGTTTCCTGATGAAAACCAGGTTTCTTAATTTTTTCATCATTATCACAACTACTAAACAAGGGGAATTATCACTAAAATATGCCGTTTGCGTCGTAGTTGATGAAACTTAATCAGGCAATGTTTTTTGAATTTTTCTGAAAATAGTTTCGTCAAACCTTGAAATTCGTGTGCATCATATGCTAAAATTAATATTGACTAATCTGGATAGTGCGTTATTCCGCCTGTCTAACAAACGTTTTTAGCAATGTTATACAACATCATCCTCTAATTATCTACCATAACATTTTTGAACAGCAGGTGATAAAATGAAGAAACTCAGAATCGGTATTGTCGGCTGCGGTTTTATAGCAAACGGCAAACATCTTCCGGGACTGGCGAAGTTATCCGACAAAGTGGACATCGCTGCTTTCTGCGACATAATCTCCGAACGCGCAGAAAAGGCCAAGGCCGAGTACGGCAGCGCAGACTCATATGCCTGCACGGATTACATGCAGCTTGTCAACGACGAGTCCCTGGATGTGATCCATGTATGTACTCCCAACGTTACGCACTGTGAAATCACATGTGCGGCCCTCGAGGCGGGCAAGCACGTAATGTGTGAAAAGCCCATGGCCGTCACCTATGCCGAAGCCAAAAAGATGGTCGATACTGCAAAGCGCGTCGGCAAAAAACTGACGATAGGCTACCAGAACCGTTTCCGCGATGACGCGATCTATCTGCGCAAAATGGTCGACAACGGCCGTCTCGGCGATATTTACTATGCGCAGGCCAACGCGATGCGCCGCCGCTGTGTCCCGACCTGGGGCGTTTTCACCAACAAAGCCCTGCAGGGAGGCGGACCCCTGATAGACCTCGGGACCCACGCTCTCGACCTGACACTTTGGTACATGGGCAACTACGAGCCTGAAAGCGTCAGCGGTACCGTATTCTACAAGATGGGCGACAAGACCGAGGGCAACCTCTGCGGTCCGTGGGATCCGGCAAGCTATGAAGTCGAAGACAGCGCTTTCGGATTTATCCGCATGAAAAACGGCGCCACCATATATCTCTCAGCATCATGGGTCCTCAATATCATGGAGCCGAGAGAAGCCTGCACCACTCTCTGCGGAACCGAAGGCGGTGCAGAGATGCGTCAGAAGGGCGAAGATTACACCTGCCTGATCAACTATGCCGACGGCGGACGTTTGGTTGACGCCACGGTCGACTTCACCCAGAAGATCGCATTCGGTCCGGACGGCGTCGAGGAAAAACCCGGCGACCGCGAAGCGGCCCAGTGGATAGACGCGATCCTCAACGACCATGATCCTGTCGTTCTCCCGGAGCAGGCCATGGTAGTGACACAGATACTGGAAGCCATCTACGAGTCCGGAAAGACTGGCAAACCTGTTTATTTCTAATCTGAGAAAGGAGTCGGAAAATGGCTCTTGACTTTCAATATGATGAACTGATGTTCTCCAAGAGCACAGTCAAAAATTCATATGCCGGCGATGTGGTATATGGCTATGAGTTCGAAATAATGTACCCTTCATACCGCGGTACTTTCCTGAGCTGTATCGAGAAACTTACGGTAAAGCTGGACGGCGTGGAGATCGATCAGAAAAAAATGAGGTTCACACTGAACGGAAAACAGTTTTTGATAAGCGAACTGCCGACTCTATGCCATGAATACTGGTTCGTCCTTGACCGCGCAGTGATAACCGTGCTGCAAGACGGCGGCATCCCCGCGGGCGCAAAGCAGATCGATGTGGAGATGGTCCACCGTATCCCTTATACGGGATATTTCGGAGAGTATCTCACACTCACAAGTCACGGTACTCTGCAGGTAGATAACCATGTCACGGAGGCAATCAAATGAAAAAGATGAACGATAAAATCGAATTGGGTGTCTCCCTGTACAGCCTGACAAGCGAGTTTGTCACGGAAAAGATGGGTCTTGAGGACTGCCTGAGAGCCGTTGCAGAAATGGGCTTCAAGGGGATCGAGATCGTTGCGGCGCAGACCGTGCCGGAGTATCCCAATCCCTCCGACAAATGGCTGTTCGAATTTAGGGATCTGCTCGCCAAGTATGATCTCAAGCCCGTATGCTACAGCGCATATATAGACAACGGTCTTCGCCCGGACAGGGACCTGAACCACGACGAGATCGTCCAGTTCACTTACAATGACATGCTCTATGCAAAAAAAGCCGGATTCAGCATGATCCGTACCCAGCACTCCATATCCCCCCAGATACTGGAGGAGATGGTCCCGGCCTGCGAAAAGCTTGACATTATGCTCACTATAGAAATGCACCATCCCCATCATCCCAGAGTCGAAGTCTGGGAGAAGTATATAGAACTGATGAATAAGTATGAGCACCTGGGGGTCGTGCCCGACTTCAGCATATTCCAGCGTAAGCCGCACCGGCTGCTGGTTGAACGCCTGGTCCGCGCAGGATTCAGGGAGGATAAGCTCAACAGCGTTTTGGAATATCACGAAAAGGGCATTCCCTGTGAAAATGCCATCGGCGAACTCTCACTCAACGCTGAGGAAGCCCAGTTCACGAGGGATCTGTATGAGAAGTTCAACCCGACTCCCCTGGACGACCTGAAAACACTCATCCCTATAACTCCGTATATACATGGGAAGTTCTATATACTCGACAACGGTGAATTCGATCCCTGCATTCCTTATGACAAAATCCTGCCTATGATACAGGACCTCGGTTATAAAGGATATATAGCGGCCGAGTATGAAGGACATCACTTTGATATGTCCGTCGATGCCAGGCAGCAGCTTCGCTACTATGCCTCTATTTTCAACAAATATATCAACTAGGAGGACCTAATGTCATCTCTCGAAAAATACAGAAATGACCCCAATTACAAGGTCGTCCCCACAAAATTCGGCGACGAGACGATCGATGTCATTTATCGCAAGCTTCGCAAGCCCATGTCGAGAGCCGAGCAGGATCAGCTCCCGCCCGAAAAAAGGGATATGTTTTCCTTTGTGGCGGACTTCAATCCAAGGACTTACGAGGTAAATCCCTATATAATCTGCCATCAGGACGTCGCAGTAAAACTGCGCGACGGCACGACTATATACGCCGACATCTTCCTTCCCAAAGACAGCGGTCCGGTACCCATAATCGTCTCCTGGAGCCCGTTTGGAAAACGCCCGGGCGAGGGTTTCGACGAATGGCAGCTGATGGGAGTACCGCCCGGAACTGTTTCGAAATCGGCCAAGTTTGAATCCGCAGACCCGGAGTACTGGTGCTATTACGGTTACGGCATCGCAAACGTCGATCCCCGCGGGATCGGCCATTCGGAAGGTGACGCCGTTTTCATGGGCACCCAGGAAGGCCGCGACGGCTATGATTTCATCGAATGGTGTGCGGCTCAGCCCTGGTGCAACGGCAAAGTCGGAATGTTCGGCAACTCGGGAGTAGGCATGGCTCAGCTGCGAATCGCTGCGGAGTGTCCTCCCCATCTTGTTTGCATCGCCCCATGGGAAGCCACAGGCGACCTGTTCCGCGAATCCATGCGCGAAGGCGGCATCAAGGGTGAGTATGCGGAAAGTGTCATAGGAATGGTAGCCGGCCAGGGATACATAGAGGACCCGCTGGCAATGGCTGATGTCTATCCGGCCTGGAACGCATATTGGGAAGACAAGGTCCCGAAGTACAGGAACATAAGGATCCCGACTTACTACACTTCATGCTGGAACCATTTCCACAACGTCGGTTCATTCGAGGGATTCCGCAAGATCCGTTCGCGCAAGAAATGGATGCGCGCCCATCGTGAATTTGAGTGGCCCGATACATATAACAATAAAAACCTTGAAGATCTCCGCAAATTCTTTGACCGCTATCTGAGGGACATTAGAAACGGATGGGAATTCACACCCAGAGTCCGCATTGAAGTAATGGACGCATACACGTATGATTACCAGACGGACCGCCCCGAAAACGAGTTCCCGCTAAAGCGCACGCAGTATGCAAATCTTTATCTGAACTCTTCGAACGGTACAATGAGCACCGAGCCGAACGTGCCGGAAGCAAAGATGTCCTTTGACGGCGCGACAGGAGAAGTCTGCTTCGATTTCAAATTCGATGAGGATACAGAGATCACCGGTTACATGAGCCTGCATGCCTGGGTATCGGTAGACGGGTATGATGACGGCGACCTGTTCTTCACGATCAAGAAGATCGGCCAGGACGGGAAAACTGAAATCCCGATACTCGTACTCGGAGAAGAGCATCCCGGAGCATGGAGCAAACTGCGTCTTTCCTGGCGGGGCCTCTCCGAGGAACTCAGTACGGACTTCAGGCCTGAACTGTCCTTCGAGAAACAGGAAAAACTCAAACCCGGCGAGGTCGTCCCCATCGATATAGCCTTCGTACCATACAGCAGGATCTGGCACAAAGGTGAAACCTTAAGGCTCCACATCGCCGGACGCTACATTCGCGACGAAAACTGGTTTGAGCGTCTTGTGTGGAAAACTGACAACAAGGGAATCATCAACATCCACAGCGGCGGATCATATGACAGCTACCTGCGCATACCGGTAATACCCCCGCGTTGGCAAAGCGGTGACTATATTTACAGGTAAATCCGCTGATCAAGTCCATCCATGCTTCGCTCAATGCTCTCCTCTCTGATCGAAGATGAGGAGCATGGCATCGAATATGCAGCTTTGACACAAAGACAAAGAAAAAGTAAAATATGAAGTTCAACTCAGGAGGATATTTATGAAAGTCCTTGGTCTCTCCTTTGGGCGCAAGAACAGGAATTGCGATATTCTTGTCAAGGAAGCCCTGTTGGGAGCAAAAGAAGCCGGAGCCGAAATCTATTTTCTGAACATGGTCGATAAAAAAATCGGACACTGCACAGGGTGCGAAGCGTGCGACAGACGCAGGGAGAACGGCGGACCGTCCAGATGCGTGATAAAGGACGATTTCCCGTTTGTCGAGAATGCTATCCTGGAAGCGGATGCGATCATCCTGGCTGCCCCTGTTTACGTACTCGGTCCTGTCGGACAGCTCAAAAACCTCATCGACCGCATGGGTCCCTCCCACGACAGAGCTCAGATGCAAAGGGAAAACGCAAAAAGGATCGCCCAGGGAAAGAGCGGCGAGGAACTGCTCGATCCGCGTCTGTTCAAGGACCGCTTCCTTGGTCTGATATCCGTAGGCGGCGCCCGCACCGAGCACTGGACCTCGATGGGTTTGCCCAACATGCATTTGTTCCCCTTCTCTATGCAGATGACGGTCGTTGACCACTACAACGCTTACGATATGGGAGATATCGTAAATCCGCTGTTTGACGACGCACTCCTGGCCCGTATGCATCGCATGGG